>SAMEA3663103__coassemble_261_pt1 | contig 30490 bp, 24 predicted proteins | sample SAMEA3663103__metabat2_low_PE_014 | metagenome-assembled genome bin SAMEA3663103 (sample SAMEA3663103) | pig gut metagenome | biome: pig gut; feature: pig-associated habitat; material: faeces | place: France | collected 2012 | reverse complement strand
TTTATATTTCATCTTTTCTTAAAATTTTGGAGTCAACCTATTCTAAAAAAAGACAATACCTGTTCTTAAAAAATTATAATAGCTTTAGTGAATACTTTAAGATAACTGTTATCTCACATTCACTACTACTATCCACATACTATAATAATACCCATTCTCTAGCGCGTACGCGCACGCGCACGCACTATAAATTTTCAATTTCTTCTATCACTTCTATCACTAATGGGTTTAAATACAACATTATCAGATGTTTAAGTAGTGATAGAAGGTGTGATAGTAGTGATAGAAGATGTGATAAAAGTGACAGAAGCGAGGCATTTTTACTCAAAAACCACGCTAAATTAACATATTTTCACTTGATTTTTTCCTCGTTTCAATACTATGCAGCCCTAATCCGCACTTGAAACCCTATCTATGTTGAATACATATCGGACGTGATTAACAAGGCGGCTGCCTTGCCGCAAAACTAAATTATGCTCGAAGAGGGAAGCGATTACGTTGTCAAAATGACTTGTTTGTGCAAGTAATGACGCCAAATACATGATAAAAATATCAAATTTTCACTATAAACAATAAAAAATTAAGTGTATTCTGCTGAATTATGAATAATTATTTGTATCTTTGCCCTCGAACAAGAGAAAGAATCTTGATTGCAGATGAACGTATCTAAAGCAAAGACCGCAACAATAATGAATAAATTCACCATACAGCAACTCCAGCAGATGCGAGAATCCGAAGACCGCGTTGAGTTCAAGGCGGGCGAAGGAGGCAACGTTTCCTACGATGGTCGTGGCAAGACCAATCCGAAAGATCGTCGCCGCTGCATCCTTGGCTACGTCATCGCCCTTTGCAACGAAGGAGGCGGTCGGCTAGTCATAGGTATGCACGACAATTATCCGCATCGCGTTAGTGGTACTCGCCAGGCACAGGATGCTATCGGACAACTGGAGTCGGACATCTATCGAGATACAACTATTCGCCCAGAGATTTATGAACTCTATGATGAAGAGAAGCATCGTGTTAAACCAATGTCCGATGCCGTATATCTCAAGATATTGCAGGAGTCAGAACCAGACTTCTCAGAGAAGATCTGCGAAGGACTCTCGCTTGAAGACCTTGATGAAGAAGCCATCCGTGTGATGAAGCAAGGCTATGCCCAGCGCTGGAATAAGCCTGAACAAGATGGTTATAAGTTGTCTGACAGGTATTATGAGATTGTCAAAAATGTCGGAATTGTCGAGAACAACCGAAAAGATGATACGGTAAATGTCCCAGTAAATGATACGGTAAAATCACCTCAACTTACTGAAAGACAGAAAAAGATTTATCATATCATAAAAGATGGTACGATAAATGATACCGTAAATGATACTGCAAATGATACTGTAACCGCCAAAACATTATCAGAAGCATTAGGTGCCAGCATTATAACCATAAAACGTGATCTTGCTGCCATGCAATCCGTGGGTGTCATAAAGCGTGTCGGAAGTGACAAAACCGGGCATTGGGAAGCAATCGTAAAATAAACATACAAAGATTTAGAATGCCATTCGGAATAGACATAAAGGAAGAAGAAATTCGGTCTTGGGGACATGGAATCCTTGAGACACTACTTCGTGACCGTAGCACAGGCGAAAACATCATCTGGGCAACCGATGACTATGCTGAACGTGGCGAGGGTTATACTTTCTATGACCAGATAACGGCAGAGAAAATCTGCTGTAATGAGAGTCGTGTGATAGTGCCAAGAGTCTTAAAGGACAAGGATAGTCAAAAGAACAGGGCACGAAAGATGGCAGAGGTGTTCACCCCTTCTTGGTTGTGCAACCAGATGCTCAATGATGTTGATGAGCGTTTGTTTGGACGCAAGGATGTGTTCAATACTTGCACCGAAATGGGTAAGGTTTGGCAACCAACAGAAGCACCGGTGTTTAAAGAAACTGACACATTGAAATGGAAAGAGTACATCACCAAGACAGTGATGGAAATTACTTGCGGCGAGGCTCCTTTCATTGTCAGCCGTTACGACACTGTAACAGGACGTTTCTTTGATAATGTTAATCAACGAATTGGATTCCTTGACCGCAAACTTCGTGTAGTTACAGAGAATGCCAAGGAGAAAGAAGAGTGGATACATTGGGTAAAAATTGCCTATAAGTGTTCTTTCGGCTACGAGTGGCAAGGCGATAACTTGCTCCTGGCAAGACAAAACCTGCTGATGACTTTCTTTGACTATTACGAAACGGTTTGGAACGAGCAACCATCTTGGGAGTTAGTTGCAGAAATGGCAGAGATTATTTCTTGGAACATCTGGCAGATGGATGGGTTGAAGTACGTACTGCCTAAAAGTTGTAAGACACAAGTCATCGAAGAATCTGACATCTTTGGTGAGATTACTCGCAAGGAAATTCCATGCGAAGGCTGCCTAAAGGATTTGAAGCATAAGCACAATGGAATCTATGCCAAGATGATGGATTGGTCAAAAAATGAGGTTGTTTATGCAATAACATTCTTAAATCAAAAGGACAATGACAAATAGTGCTATCATAGAAAAATTCATCGTAGGACGCGTAGAGCCTCACATTTATGCGTTCGAGACAGGCACTGTGCCAAACTATTTGAAGATTGGTGACACGTATCGTCCTGTTGAAACGCGCTTGAATGAGTGGCGTCGTTATTTTGTTGACCTACAAAAGCGATACGATGAACCAGCAACCGCTGGTGATGAATACTTCCGTGACCTTTCGGTTCACGAATACATCATCCGCGAGAAGGGATGCAAACGTCTTGAAAAAACAACCCTTCCGAACATCCCTTATTACTCCAACGAGTTCTTCGAAAATGCGACAACAGATGATGTGAACGAAGCCATTCAAGACATCAGAAAGAGTGCAACGGATAAAGATGGACGTTACAAGCTCTATTCGATGAAGGATGGCAGAGTGCCGGTTGACTTCCATTACGAAAGAGGTGAAGAACCCATAATACTGCGTCCTAACCAAGAAGCGGTAGTCAAAAGGTTTATAGAAGCTAAGAACCATCGTCGAACCCATTTGCTCATGTATGCTGTAATGCGATTCGGAAAATCCATTACCGCCATGAGTTGCGCAAAGGCTATGGAAGCCCATCTTGTAGTTGTGGTTTCTGCCAAAGCCGACGTCAAGACAGAATGGAAGAAGACTGTAGAGAGTTTCAAGAACTTCGAAGGCTATGAGTTTGCCGACAGCGATGATTTGAAACGCAACGATTCGTTGGTAAAGCAAGCAAAAAGGGAACGCAAGAACCTTGTTGTTTGCCTTACGCTCCAAGACCTCAGCAGCAAGGAGGTGAAGGCACGTCATAAGGACTTGTTCCGTCAGAGCATAGACCTTCTGATTGTTGACGAGACACACTTTGGAGCTCGTGCCGAACATTACGGAAAGGTTCTTCCTTCTGTAGGCTCAACACCTAAGCAGGAGCACAAATATGATGCAGAATCTGCTGATGATCTGGATGCTCATGTCAAGCAATTGAATGCCAAGATGCAATTACACTTGTCCGGAACGCCTTACAGAATTCTGATGGGTAATGAGTTTACGGACGAGGACGTTATCTGCTACTGCCAGTTCTCTGATATTGCTCAGGCAAGCGAAGAATGGGATAAGGAAAATCTTGACACCAAGGACGAATGGGAGAACCCTTATTATGGATTCCCTCAAATGGTGCGTTTTGCTTTCAATCCTAATGAATCATCCTTGCGAAAGCTTGCAGAACTACAGAAGAATGGCATAACGGTTGCTTTCAGCGAATTGTTTAAGCCAAAATCCATCACTAAGTCACCCGATGGGTTGCACCAGAAGTTTGAACACGAAACAGAAATACTTGATTTCCTTCATGCAATAGACGGGACAGAAGAAGATGGAAACATACTTTCATTTCTTGCCAACGAGAGGATTCAAAACGGCAAGCTCTGTCGCCACATTGTTTGTGTACTTCCTTTTCGTGCTTCATGCGATGCAATGGAACAACTTCTTGTCAATCATGCCAAGGAGTTTAAGCATCTTTCAAACTACACGATACTGAATATTTCTGGTGTTGAAAACGAGCGTCTTTTCCCAAATGTAGATTCTGCCAAGAAGCGAATCTCTGATTGTGAGGAGAACGATCAAAAGACTATAACACTTACAGTATCAAGAATGATGACAGGCGTTACGGTTCCAGAATGGGACACGATGCTCTATCTAAAAGATACGGCTTCTCCACAGGAATACGATCAAGCCATCTTCCGTCTGCAAAGTCCTTACGTCAAGACCTATAAGGATGAGGAAGGTAACGAGATAAGGTACAACATGAAACCACAGACGCTTCTTGTTGACTTCGACCCAAATCGTATGTTTATTCTCCAGGAGTTACGCGCTCACATTTACGACATCAACACAGATGCCAATGGCAATAGCAACCTAGAAAGGCGCATAGAACGTGAGTTGCAAGTTTCTCCTATCATCTGGATGAACAAGCAACACTTGCAAGAGGTAACTCCTGCTAATATTCTTGATGCAGTTCGTGCATACTCCAACGAGCGGAGCGTTCTTGATGAAGCAAAGGAAGTACCTGCGGATTTGTCGCTTGGTGACATTGACGAACTGAACTCTATCATCATGCGTCAGCAACCAATCGGTGCACGTGGTGGCTTGAAACTGAAACCTGCTGCAGAAGATGGTGACGATGATTTGGATGTGCCAGACGTACCCGATTCGGGCGAACCATCCGAAAAGAAACCCAAAGAAGAGAACGAAGCAAAGGAAGACAATAGTTTTGAGAAGCGTTTGCAAACTCTCTATTCGAGGATTCTTCTTTACGCATTCCTCACAAACGATGAGGTCATCTCGCTTGAAGCAATGGTCCGCTCGGCAAATAGCGGTAGCAACAACAAACGAATACTTGCAAACCTCGGATTGGATGTAAAGACGTTGAAACTCCTGTTCAAGCACCTGAACCCAAACGTTCTTCATCAGCTCGACTACAAGATTCACAACATCAATTCGCTTGCTCACGATGAATCACTTTCGCCTATTGAGCGAGTAGAGAATGCCATGAGGAAGTTCGGTCGATGGTCAACTTCTGAGATTGTTACTCCGAATCACTTGGCAAAACAGATATTGTCGGAACTCCCAAGGGAACAGATCACAGCCGACACAAAGTTTATGGACATTGCATCGAAGGAAGGCGAATTTGCATACGCCATTATCCAGACATTTGGTGAGCAATACAAGGACAAGATTTATTCCATTCCGACATCAACCATTGCCTACGAGTTCACATGCAAGGTTTACGAGGCACTTGGAATGCCCATAGAGAACATAGAAAACGAATTTAATTCATACGACCTCATCGGTGAAAATGCTGAGGCCCACATAAACAAGATAAAGAGTATGTGTATAAACATAGCAGTAGGAAATCCTCCTTATCAGGACGAAGGCGGTTCTGGCGGAACTAATGATGCGCCAATTTTCCAGGATTATTGTAAAGTTGCTAAAGAAACAACTTCTGCAATGAGTTCGCTCGTTATTCCTTCAAAATGGTTTACTGGTGGTCGTGAACACCTGTTAGGGGAGTTCCGAAGAGACATGCTTACGTCAAAACAGGTTTCGCACCTTACAGCATACCATAATCCAAGAGAACTTTTTCCTGAGGTTGAAATCAAAGGTGGAATCTGTTATTTTCTTCGTGATAAACATTACGACGGCAGTTGTGAATACACGCTTCGGAAGAATGGTACTTCAGAAAAAACGACTCTTGAACTTAACAAGTTTGATGTAATAATCAGAGAGCCACGTCTTGCCTCAATCGTTCAGAAAATCGTGTCAAAAGCAAACGAGGATCATGCAGGTTTTGTAGAAGGCATTATTTCGTCAGACACACCTTTTGGCATTCCAACCAATCCACGTTCTAGCAAGAAAACACCTTTTGATGTGAGCGATGTGCAGACAGAGGAGTTTGACATAAAGCTGTATTTCTTAGAAAAAGGATGTCGCAGAATCGGGTATGTTCGTTCGTCCGATGTACGCAAGAATAGCAACGCAATACCAGACATTAAGGTGTTTATTCCAAAGGCTGGAGGCTCAGGTAATGACCAATTGATTCTCGGTCAGCCAATCATTGCGGAGGGCAACTCTGTATGTTCACAAACCTATGTTTATGCTTCCTTCGGGACTGAGTCAAACGATGAGCAGGAAACAGCGCCATTGGTAAAGGCAGAGAACTTCGTGTCGTACCTCAAGACCAGAGTATTCCGCATTCTTGTATCCTCCATGAAGATTACCCAAGATGCATTAGCAGGTGTTTATCACTACGTTCCGATGCAAGACTTCTCTCACCCTTGGACGGACGAAATGCTATACGAAATGTACGACATTACAGACGATGAGAGAAAATACATTGAGAGTATGATTAAGCCGATGAAAGACGAAGAAGCTGGTCAATTGACAATCAACTTCTCGTAAGACCACTTAAGTCTTTAGGTTAAATGTGATTTCTCAGAGTGTAAAAATCATAATATACATGAATAATAATAACCGCACATGGCTTGCCTTTGCCAACCGAAAAAGGTGCAGACATGCTGATGCTATCCATGCCCTTGGATTCATCAGTTGGAGAATGGGAAGAGCACGCTTCGCCATTGGTGATGTGGTGTATCTCTTCATGTCAGATGAGCGATGCGTTCGATTCAAGTTGATTGTAACAGCAGAGAACTGCAAACGTGAAGATCAAGCATTTTGGGTGGAGGCGCCTCCAAATGATATTACTTACAAGCTTGAACTACTCGAAGAGTATGATGGTGCTCATCTTTCTGAACAAGAGTTGTGTAAACATGGTTTCAAAGGAGGTCGAGCACTTGAGGTTCCTAATTGTAATAATACAGAACTTATTTCTTACATTCAAACCATATTCTAAATATGAAAGGTGACGCACAACCACTAATAAAGTTCTTTGATGGATCAGACAAGAGATTCATCATTCCTCTATATCAGCGTAACTATGACTGGAAGGAAGAGAACTGCGAACAGTTGTTTCTGGACTTGATAAAGCTTCATGAAAGTGACCGAAAGAGTCACTTCTTTGGCAGTATTGTTTCAAGCATACAGTCAGGAACAGAAGACAGATTTATCATTGATGGACAACAGCGAATTACGACTGTTTCGTTGTTGCTCATTGCGATGGTGAATGCCAAGAAAGAAGGACTGATTGAAGCTACAGATGCTAAACTTGTAGAGAAAATCTTCAAGCGTTATCTGGTAGATGAGTATCAAGAGGATGAACGAAAGGTAAAGCTAAAACCGATCAAGAAAGACATGCAAGCTTTCGATGCTTTGCTGTACAAGCCTAAAGACCAGTACATCAAAGAATCGAATGTTACTCGCAACTATGAATTCTTCTATGATAAGATTATTCATTGTGGATTGACCATTGATGAACTCTTTGATACCATCAAAAAACTGGAAGTCATCAACATCCGTCTTGACGAAGATGATGACCCGCAGCTGATATTTGAGAGTCTGAACTCTACTGGTCTTGATCTGAGTGAAGCAGACAAGATTCGTAACTATCTGTTGATGTCACTTGCACCAGTTGAGCAGGATGACTTGTACACTCGATATTGGAACCCTATTGAAGAGTTTACAAAGTATGACCCATCTTCTTTTGTGCGCGATTACCTTACCATGAAGCAAGGAAAGATCGGTCGTATCGATAAGATATACTTTATCTTTAAGGAGTATGCCGAAAATATAAGTGTTGACAGGGGAACGCTCTTGAAAGATATGCATCACTATGCCAAGATATATAGCCAAGTGGATAGTGCTACGATAGGTACAGATAAACTGAATAGGAAGCTGAATCAGCTAAGAACGCTGGATTCAACCATTGCTTACCCGTTCTTTATGGCTTTCTTTGACTATGCTTCGAAAGTTGGATTAACTGAAAACGAGACCTATCGTGTACTTGATGTGATAGAAGCTTACTGGGCACGAAGAATCATCTGTAATCTCCCATCCAATGCGTTGAACAAAGTTTTTGCAACGCTCCATAGAGATGTATTGAATCATGTCAACAAAGCAGGTGATGATAATGCACCTTCATATATAGATGTACTAACTTACGTCTTGTTGAAGAAGGGACGTTCTTCTGTCTTCCCTTCTGATGAAGAGGTGCGTGGAGACTTTAAAACTCGTCAGATTTATAAGATGCCTGCTAATGCCCGCATGTTTATCTTGGAACGTATGGAAAACCAAGATAACAATGAACGGCACGATGTGGTGAAGGAGCTGACAGAGAAAAATATCACAATAGAGCATATCATGCCCCAGACTCTGTCGGACAAGTGGAAAGCTGCTTTAGGAGAAGATTGGGAAAGGATTCATGAACAGTATCTGCACACCATGGCAAATCTTACGCTTACTGGTTATAATTCTCAATATAGCAATCTCACGTTTATTGAGAAGAGAGATATGGAGAAGGGCTTCAAGGATAGTGCTTTCCGTCTTAATAACTCTGTGAAATCGTGTGACCAATGGACAGAAACAGAGTTGAAAGCACGTCAGAGAGAATTACAAAATGTGTTTATGCGACTCTGGCCAATGCCATCAACTACTTTTGAGCCACAGAGACGTGAAGCGGAATCTGCATCGCTTGATGATGAGGACTATGAGTTCACAGGCAAGAAGCTGCAAGCATATATGCTTCATGGGGTCAGATATACGGTTAACACTTGGAAGGAAATGCTCATTCAGGTTTGTGGACACATCCTACTTGAGAAGCGTTCTACTATTGAATGGCTTTGCGCAAACGAAAAGTGCAGTTTTTCAACTACTCCGGAAGAATGGAGACGCGAGCTTGCACCAGGAATGTATGTATGGACGGACAATAGCACAGCCACCAAGATTAACATTCTGCATGGAATGTTTGCGGAATGCAATATTCCCGCATCTGAACTCGTTTTTGAATTCCGTTCAGAACAGGAGGGAGAAGACGAAGAGTAATTTCAAATTTAGAAAAGAAAATGGCAACATTTAGGTCGATAAAAGAACTGACTCGTGCACTTCAACAGGGCTCAAAACTGCTGAGCAATATGTTCTTGCAGCGCAAGACGATTGCTGTGAAGTATGACGATGCCCTTGACACCCTGGATGGAGACGAAAATAAGCTGAAACATCTTATAACCTTTGGGGTAATCTTACAGACAGGCGACTCTCTGGAATTGGATGATGCTTATCAGCGATTCTTCGAAGAGGTGTTGGCGGTGAACGAGGATATCAATATCTCATCGGTCAAGATGTACATCGACAAATTGAATCTTGGTATTAGATCATATCTTGCTGCTGAGAACAATGCCCGTCGTGAGAGTTTCATGAGAGAAATACGTCATACCTTCAAGAGCATTGACAATGCCACCCGACGAAATGTGATTGACCTGAAACGCAACGTGGATGACACATACAAGCAGGAACCGAACTTTAAGATTAAGGAACTGCGTCTGAAGGATTTTGACGAGAAAGCCCGATTAATAGGTGAGCTGATACACCAGACAGAGCGAGTTATGGATGAAGAGACTATTTTCTTTTCGAGTGCATCAGACTATGGACTGAAGCAGACGGTGAGCGAAGTGCGTGACGGCTTGCGTGAATCGGCACACGGACTGATTGCCGTTACGGCACAGATAATTGAATATCTGAACCGAATAGAATACCAGAGTCGTCTGGTCAAGCGTGTGAGACAATTGAAATACCTGCGTGACCAGTTTATGATAGAGCAATCCACCAACGTGAAGGAGCTGATGGCGCAGACCAATGTCGTCTGGATGGAAAGCAAGCCCAAATATGTGACCAGAGTGTCGCTGGATTTCCTTCGCAATGAGGATGCTGCGCTCGAGATATTGGACAACATCCGAAAACGCCTTTCCAAGAAAACAAATATCAAGTCAAGACTCGCGGAGAAGATTGACAGACGTTTTCTTGAGGAACAGACTGAAACGACGAGGACTTTTAATCATCAGGAACTGCTGAATGGCTTTATAGCACAAAGCGGCGACCTGTTCAATTATATCTGGAACTACTCGTTCACCGAGGAACTTGATAAGGAGTTACGCCTGGTACTGTTCCTACAGATGGCGTCACAATATCCAGAGCAGATGCGCTATACCGCTGAGACAAAAGCAATTGACAATATAGAATACCCCGTAATATATCCGCGATGAAATATACAAGTGAAGTTTTCCAACGCCTCAGTCGAGGGCAGTTCATATCGAGTAACAGCATTGATGCTGAGACCCGTGCTATCTACAGCGACATAGAGGAGAATCAGCAGGAGTATGAAGACTATTTCAGCAAGATAGACTTTCTGCTGAGCAGTGGTGACGGTTTCTATTATTTCAGCCGCAAGGAGGCAAAGGTTATCACCGAGAACAAGCTACAGTCGCTGTTCTCCTGGATAGACTATCTGGACTTCCTGAAGACCTACGACACAACCTTTGATGCCGGAACCCAATTCAGTTTGGTACAGATGGAGGTAAAACTCTCCACGATACCCGGGCTGAAGGAGAAACTTGCGCAGATGTTCCCGGACAAGTCAACGAACCGCCAGAAACTGGAGACACTGGCGGCAGCGATGGAGAGTATGGGTATTGCTGAAATGGTGAACGAAGCCGATGGCACCTATCAGGTGACTAATGCCTTTCATTACATCGAGCAGATAATTCTTTGTATTAACATATATGAAGACGTAAAAGATGAGATACCTCAATAAAATCATATTCATAAATAGTGCCCACGTGCCATACGCAGAGATAAAGCTCGATGGCAACGTGCATTTCATCGGTACTCAGGGCGTTGGAAAATCTACGCTGCTCCGTGCCATCTTGTTCTTCTACAATGTAGATAAAAGCAAGCTGGGCATCAAGACACAGGCAGGACAGAAAGGCTACGATGAATTCTACCTGCCTCACCAGAATTCGTATATCATCTACGAAGTGTCCCGAGAGACAGGAAAGTTTTTTGTCATGACTTTCCTTTCGCATGGTCGAACAGCGTTCCGCATCGTGGACTGTGCATACGACAAGCGGTTCTTCGTAGAAGAAGACGGGAGCGCCCGTTATGAATGGGGACGCATCAGCGAACAGATTGGCACAAGGGTTTATAAGAGCAACATCATTCGAGGTTATGAGGAGTTTCGTGACATCATCTATGGCAACAGCCAGCAGGTGGCAAAAGAGTTGCGCAGGTTCTCATTGATGGAGAGCACGAAGTATCGGCAGGTGCCGTTGACCATACAGAATATTTTCCTGAACCAGAGCCTGGAATCGCGTGTCATCAAGGATACCATCATCGACTCGATGGACTTTGCAAGCGACGATATTGATCTGAACCGCTATCGCGAAGAGGTAAAAAATTTCCGACAGCAGTATGAGGATATCTGGAAGTGGTATAAGGTGGAGAAGAATGGTAAGATAAAGGTAAAGACGGAAGCCGACACGGTCATTGAAAGATACACCCATTACGAATATGTGCGCAAACTTATCTCAGAGCTTTGCGGCCAATTGAACTACGCCTTAAGCCGTGATGCCAATCGATTGCCTGTTCTTGGCGAACAAGAGTCTGTCCGCTGCACGGAACTATCACGGCAACGGAGGTTGTTGGGTGAAGAAGATGCAAAGTATAAAGCAGAGGTGGCTAGACTCAATCAGGAAGAAGGAGCAATAAAGTACTTTCTGGAACAGGTAAAGTCTAAGCGGCAGCACTATACGGAAATCTGCATTGAGAAAATTGCAGAGCGCATCAACAAAGAGGGTGAACTGAAGATTCAACAGCGCAGTCTCACACATCAGGAAGAGACTTTGACAAGCAAGAACCAGAGTGTCAAGTCGAAATATGACACGCTTACTCAAGAGGTCGATAACCGCCTGAGTGCGTTTGACTTGCAATGTCAGAAGCAATTCAATGAACTGGATCGTCAGAGAATAGAAGCGGAAGGCCGTTTACAGACAATATATAATGAAAAGGCAGAGACTATCCGAAATCAGTATGAGCAGAAACTAAAAGAGAATCAGGGCCATTTGGACGAAGCGAGGAAAGCCGAGAATGACCTGAAACTCCAGGAGCAACGTGTCAAGCAATCCAATCCATACAAAGAAGAGATGGACGAGCAGGAGCGTAAGATAAAGGAATTGGGTGATAAGCAACTGGATTTATTCAAGGATTCTACCGAAAAGCAAAAGGAAATAGACCACATCACCAATGAAGTGGCCATGCAGCGCAAAGAATTGGAGACAGCATGTGAGAGGGAGGTCTCCGCTATCGAGAATGACATCAAACAGATTTCTGCGGACATCGCAAAATTAGATGACATGCTGGGTCGCCAAAAGGGTTCGTTTATTGAATGGTTAGGTGAGAATGTTGATGGTTGGGAGGAAAATCTCGGCAAGGTACTTGATGAAGATACCATACTGTATAATACTTCACTCAACCCTTACAAATCTACATCTACTGACACTATATACGGCGTAAAGATTGACACATCCAATATCGAGAAGACCATCAAGACACCCGATGAATTGAAGTGCCAAAAAGCGTCTTTGGAACAGAAAGTGGAGGAACTGGAAAAGAAGATAACACTTCGCAAACAGCAGTTAGAAAAAGACATTGTAGAACTAGAGCGCCAACCCAGTTCTCAGCTGAAGCAACTTCGCAAGGACAAGATGAACCTTGATGCAGAATATAACCAGATTCCACATCGCATTGAAATGATTAAGAAGGATAAAACAGCCGCTGAAGAACGCTTGAAGAAATGGCGTGAAGGTGAGTTGGAGAAACTGCAGAAGAAGCTTGGAGAGACAGATAAAGAGATTGAGACGCTTAAAAAACAAAAAGAAGCTCTGACTGCTCAGCGAGATAAAGAAATGGCTTCCCTTCAAAGTTCTTACAACAAGCAGAAGAAAGAACTGAAGAGCAATTGTGACCAACAAAAAGCGGCAGTCAACGCGGAGCTGAAACAGAAGGAACAAATTGCCATCCAACGAAAAGCGGAACTTTTGGCTCAGATGGATGCAGAACTGAAAGGACTTGGAGTGGATGTGGACCAGTTGGCAGACATTCGTCGTCAACTTCAGAAGGTTACAGAAGACCTGAAATACATTGACGAGCATCGTGCAGACTTTATTTCGTGGCAGAATGACATCCGAGATTATTTCAATCAAGAGCAACAAAAGAAAGACGAGCGTAGAATTGTGCGCATGAAGATTGACGATCTGCAGGCTAAGTTCCAGAAACGCAAACAACAGTATGACGAAAAAATCAAGCTGTTGTCGGATGAGTTACACGCCCTGCAGGATGAGCAAAAGAGGTTGAAAGAAACCATTGAAAGGGCGCAGGCTTTCATGAATAATCCGTCCTGTCCTTCAGACATCTCTTCTGCAGGAGAGATGGAAACGGCGAAGTCGTTATCCGATATACTGGAAGAGTTGCGTGACCAGATTGCCTCCCAACAACGAAAGTTTGAGGATTTCAAGGAAGCTGTCATCCGCTTCAAAAGTAATTTCTCACCCCAGAACACGTTCTTTTTCAGGACGGAGTTCAATACAGATGCAGACTATACGGATTTTGCTGCCGAACTGAATGAGTTTATCAGCAACAACAAGATTGAACAATACCGGGTGCGCACCAGCCGACAATATGCCACGATTATCAAACGTATAGCCAAGGATGTCAGTGATTTGAGTCAGCATAAGTCTGACATTGAAAGAACCATCCTTGACATCAATCGGGACTTTCGTGAAAACAATTTTGCTGGTGTTATTAAGGATATTGAGTTAAGGGCGGTGGAAAGCAACGACCGTTTGATGCAACAACTGCTGAACATTAAGCATTTTGACGACGAGCACGGTTTTGACATCGGACAGCTGAACCTCTTTACGGATGAAGACAATCTGAACCGTACAAACGATCAAGCCGTCAGACTTCTTATGACACTGATAGAAATGATGGACGCTGAGCAGAAACGCGAGCTGATAACTCTGGCTGATACTTTCAAACTGGAATTTAAGGTCAGGGAGAACGACAACGACACTAACTGGGTAGAGAAACTGTCCAATGTAGGCTCGGATGGTACAGATATTCTAGTGAAGGCCATGGTGAATATCATGCTTATAAATGTCTTCAAGCGGAAAATTTCGCGTAAGTTTGGAGATTTCAAGCTCCACTGTATGATGGACGAGATAGGCAAACTGCATCCGAACAATGTGGAGGGTATCCTGAAGTTTGCCAATGTCCGGAACATCAACCTAATTAACTCTTCACCAACCACCTACAACGCTCAGGCATACAAGTATACCTATTCCCTCAGCAAAGACGAGAATAGTAACACGATTGTTAAAACCCTGCTGACAATAAGATGAAAAAGACTGCCAAACTCATAGAGAAACTGATTCGTCTTGCCAATGGTGACGCCCTGCCAGCCAGTAGTTTAAAGGGTACCTGGTTTGAACAGATGCAGAACGACGGCATCCTTCTGGCTACAGCACACGGTAGCCGCAAGAGTTTTAGGGCGTCAGACGGAATGACTCTCCGCCAGTATGTTGCCAGCCAGTTCGACATCCATGACTTAGAACAAACACGGTGCGCCTTTTCTGACGAAGATGTCAGTAGAGCCTCTTTGGTGGCTGCAACTGGCGATAGTAAGTTCCTTTCACGGAGAACTTTCAAGGGATTTCTTGTGAATAGTTATCAGCCTGTTACTGCTGTCCTCAACGGACAAGAGATAATAATTCATCCCACTGAAGGAAGTTTCATGTTTGTTGCCGACTATCAGCATTTCACCATTCCCCAGGATGTTGTCGTGGTTGGAGTGGAGAACGCAGAGAATTTCCGATATATCGCATTGCAGAAATATCTCTTTGCGCGATATGGACGAGTACTTTTTGTATCCCGTTATCCTCAAGACCAAAACAAAGATCTCATCAAATGGCTACAATCCATACCTAATCAATACATTCATTTTGGAGATTTGGACTTGGCTGGCATCGCCATTTATGAGCATGAGTATTATCGTCACTTGGGCACTAAATCCTCTTTCTTTATCCCAGATGATTATGATCAAAGGATTTCTAACGGCAATACAGATAGATATAATGATCAGTTGCCCCAATACGGTAAAATGACGGTTGAGGACAAAAGAGTACAGCCTTTATTAGACTGCATCCACCTGTATCACAAAGGATATGACCAAGAGGGGTATTATTTTTTGCAGTGAATCAAGGTGCTGAACTGGCATAGTCCAAAAATCATGCAAAAATACTTGAAATAGTTGGTCGTTACAGAATTATTTCGTAATTTTGCCCCTGAATGCTAATGAATCTATGAGAAGAATTATATTATTTGCACTAAGCGCCATTTGCTGTGTCACGGCTTATGCACAGCAGTTTCAACAGGAATTTGGTTCTCCACGTAAGAATTATGTGGAGATGGTAGCCACGCCCGATCATGGCGACAGTTATTACACTCTTGGGCAGCCAGCCACATTGCGTATATATGCACGCGAGGGTGGAGTGCCGCTCAATGGGGTGAAGGTAATGTATAAGGTTGGTCCCGAGATGCTTCTTCCTAAGGATGCCGACTCCACGGTGTTTGTTGGAGGGGAGGCAGTCATTCGTATGGGCACGATGACACAACCGGGATTCCTAGCCTGTCAGTATGAGTTCATGGCGGGAGGTAAGCGTCTGCGTGACCTTGTGAAAGTGGCATATTCCCCCGAGGATATTCGCACCTTCACTCCCATGCCAAAGGATTTCAGCAGGTTTTGGCAGAACGTGGTGCGCGAGGCGCGCAAGGTGGATCTTTCGCCCGAATACTTTGATGTGCCTGATGCCACCAACGACAAGATTGAAACCAAGCTCGTACGTCTGCATGTTGGCAAGGAGAAGTGGATATATGGTTATCTCTCGCGCCCACTCGACGGCAAGCAGCATCCAGTAGTGCTTGTTCCGCCTGGTGCGGGAAGTCATAGAATCTATCCATCCGACTATTTCCCCAAAGCAGGAATGATATATCTCAAAATAGAGATTCACGGCAACGACCAGCGACTGCCCGACGATAAATACAATCGTATGCGTGCTGAGAAATGCGAGGGCTATATGCGCCGGGGAATGGAGTCAAAGGACACATATTATTATAAGGATGTATATGCAGGATGTGCCCGGGCGGTTGATTTCCTCTGTTCATTGCCCGACTGGGACGGCAAGAATGTCATCGTCACAGGCGGTTCGCAAGGTGGGGCGTTGTCCATCATCACTGCAGCCCTCAACGAGAAGGTCACTATTTGCGCCCCGTTCTATCCAGCCCTGAGCGACCTCACGGGATTCCTTCATCACAGGGCAGGAGGATGGCCAATGTTTTTCTCTGGCTTGTTTGACGATAGTAGGGTAGATATTCCCGTCGATCAGGCATTGGAGACCTTGCCATATTTCGATGTAGTGAATTTCGCTCGCAATCTGCGTGTGCCCACCTTTATGAGTTGGGGATATAGCGACGACACATGTTCGCCCACCTCTATCTGGTCGGTATGGAATGAGATTACTGCCCCCAAGCAGAAGGACATCACTCCCAGCAGTGGTCACTGGCGCTTTCCGAGCAGCCAGGAGAAATGCTTCAAGTGGATGCTCGACAATATCTCGATTCTTTAACATGTTATTGTCGTATAGTTATGAATGAATATAAAATATTTGTCTCCTCCAAAGAGCTGGCTTCTCCGTTGAAGAAAGGTTTGGATAATTTGAAGAACGATGACTCTGTCATTGGAAAGGATAGTTCTATCAAAGTAGATGGAATTACTATCGAAGAAGCTGATGTCGTTGTGTTACTAAGAGATGCAGAAGCTGACATTTTATCTCGGGCGCAAACGAATTCAAAGCAAGTATTGTTGTGCGACATCGACTGCTCAAAGTTTGAAAAACCTAATTCTGCTGCAATACCATTTACTTGGGGACTGTTCAGCAAAAATAACAAGGACAAGGAAAAGGTTTTCCTTAATCATTACAACTTGTCATTTGTATATGACGATGCTGAAGATATCATGGATTATATTTCTTCGCTGGTATTCCACATGCTTGAGGAGTTTTCTTACCATAGCAAATATAATACAGATATTGGATATAAGAAACAGGCGGAGTTCATCCACGAATTCACCCAGTTCTATCTCGACAAGATGAAAAAGTTGGAGGCAGCAGAGGGTTTCGTAAGAGAAGACATCAAGGATGACTTCTACCATATTATATATAGGTATAGACCTAAAGATCCGAATAAACCTTTCCATTCTATTGACGGACGCGACTACGACTTCGTGATAGAATACCACCGCGGCAAGCCCTCCGAGGGCATTTACTATGGCATTAAGGGAGAGGTGGCATCTGGCAACTTGGAGGAGCAATGCGAGAAGTTCCGCAAAGAGTGGCCTAACATATTCATGATGGACAAGAGTGATCTTCAAGAAATATACGTTGAGATATGCAATAAGAGTCACGATGAGAGTCGTGGTAAGGATATTTTTTGGGGCTACAATTTCCAGTTGGAGCTTACAGAGATTCTCAACAATACATTCCCATGGAAGGACTATCTTAAATGCTATAAGCCTACAGACAATATTTGGAAAAATAGATATTGGCTGTTCTGGGTTACATTGAATGACGACGAGGACATCGTCAAAGTTGCCGCTCGCGCGGTGAAGCTGATGGCAAAGACTTTTGAGAGATGTATGATTAAGGAAGAGTACGGTAGATTGTATGAAGCTCCTCAAGATAAAAATATTGCAGACAAAAGTGCAGCCAATCAGATAACATCCTTTACGGAAGATTCGTATAACAGATTTTTGGAGAAAATGGGGAATGATGATAGCGGGAATAGCTATGGTGAAATGCTGATTGAAAAATTGATAGAAGAAAATTATGTGTTTGAGGATGGCAGATATGAAAAATGTTATAGGTGTATTAAGGACAACAGAAAAATAAAGAAAAAACTAAATGATATCAACAAAGGAAAAGAACAAACGCAAATATTATTCCCATTTTACAAAAGCGAAGATAGAAGAATACCATGGGGCGATATAGATCGTTTGTTTCTCCCTAATTCATTGAATCCTTCAAAAGGGTCATTTCAAAACGCATAGCAAAAAAATGTTAATTTAGTTTTAGGCAAGATAGGCAGTCTTACATTAAAGCCTTATATTTGCACCGACTTTCCAAAACGGGGAGTCGGTGCATTGTTTTTTGCGCCTAATTATTAATAAGTCCTTCTTCATGAGGACATAAATAAAAAATAAATTATGACTACAACAATGATTACGTTTTGCTACGGAGTATTCGTAGTAGTAGAGTCAATTCTGACTTTCTTGAGGTCGGTTACAGCAGCAGACTTCATGTGGTATATTTGCCGTGTTTTTGGAATCCCATTATCCCTGAAAACGGCATTGGTCATCAGAGCATTGCTCCTTATAACAGGAGGGTGGGCGTTGATTAGTAACTTTGGAGACATAATAAATATTGTCTTCACGAGATAAGGAACGGCTTCATTAAAAAAGAAGCTAATTGTTTAATTCATTGCCAATGTCCATCAATTTGACTATAACCTAAGCGCAAAGGTGTGAGAGAAGGAAAAACAAGACCGGTCAATAATATTAATTCCAAATCTCGCTATAAGCAAGCTAGTGGTCATTGGTATAAATAAATGAAATTATGTCAAGAATTAATTATCAGTCCTTAATTACAGAGATAGAAGAAAAACATAACTCTCTGTATATTAAGTACAAGAAAGAGAATGGGACAGAGGGAGAGTGCCCATGGTGGTGCATCTATAGCTTCGTCGAACTCCCAAGTGATATCATAGACGAGAACGGACAGCCCAAAGTTGGAGCTATCATTCAATTGTCTTATGATGAATTGACTGGGAAGACATTCCCTGGTCCGAAATACAAGAGAAGGTCTACGCCGCTCAATTCGAAAGCCCTTGTAAGGAGGATGAATAAAGAGAGCTTGTTCGAGGGCGTACAGTTGTTCTGTCCATTAACCATAGACGAACTGCTGAAACGGTCTTCTGAGACCTGTACGCGTGAACAGTTGTGGGAAATAATGCAACTGCAACAAGCTGGGGATGAGACGATGCTTAGGCAAAGGCTGTTGGACATCCTCGGCATTTCAGATCGTACACTCCCTAAGCAGGAAGGATTCCAGATTGAATACAAATCGTCGTTCCTGCATTGCCCTATGCGGGCTGCAAACGAGCGTATGACCCAGTATAACAACATATTCTCCGAAATTTGTGCGTTTGGCAACTCGCACGTGGATGGTATCATTTATATTGGTGTCAAAAACGACGGAACAGTCAGCGGTGTTGAGGAGGAACTGGAAAATGAAGCCCCATTCCAAAACAGGAACGACTTCGAGGCCGATTTCATTAATCTAATGCACGTGGCATTCAACAACTTCCAGTTTGTAAATAGTTTAAAAACCACATGGTATAAGACCATAGACGGGAAGTTGTTCTTTAAGATAGAAGTTCCAGCATGGAATCAAGGGGTTGTCTTCTTGAACGGCAACCTGCTCTATGTACGCCACGAATCAAGCCGAAGGCTTTTGAAAGACCAAGACTTGATCAACTATATCAGAAACATTAACAACATGACTAATGACATAAAGGAGGTGTAAAACATGAGAGACGAAAGATTAAGCTATGATGTGTCTGACGAAGAATACGATAACATGTCTGACGAAGAACGTCAGGTAATAGACGAAAACACGTTACAGGATGCCCGTGAGATGATGGGGCTTGATGAACTTGAAGATGAGTAATCATTACGGTGGAGAGGCTTTGCTTCTCCACCAAATAAAAAAAGAATCACCAGTATTATTAATACTATTAATTTTAATGACAATGAAAAAAATATTTAATTCAAAGTTTATATTAATGGTAAGATGTGCTTTATACATCTTTCTGATTGCTTTTATTGCAGCGAGTTGTTCTATTAAGAGAGAAGAAAAGGCCTTAATGCGTGATTTTTCTCAGCGCAAGAGAGCCGAAGTGTTTATCTCTAAACTTGACATGCCCCAAAGACTGGAGCTGCTGTTACTCGAAACAAGGGGCGATACCGCTCTATTGGCAAGAGTTTTGTTGGCTCCTGAGGCATCGGTTAAAAGACTGATGGAAGGAGAGGCACAGCCAACAAAGCATGCTCTGAAAAAAACAAGCAGGACGTTTGCTGACATCAAGGAATTCAATGCAGATATAATTATCAACGCCGCATTGAACAACAAGGAGGCTCTCAACTTAAAGTTAAAACAAAGTGTATGGGAACAATAATAGTGAAACGAAAATAAACGCCTTTGGGTTAATTCGTGTTAAGTGAACTATTATGAACTTGACACGAATTATAATAAATAGTATATTTGCAGCAAAAAAACAGGTATGCATAGAGGAATAACAACATTCAAATGTGATGTCTGCGGTCACACATTTCGGGCCATGGATATCGAATGGCAAGCCACGGTATATACCATGCCGGTGCCCTGCCCCAACTGTGGCAGCCGCCACACTATGCCAAAGTCCATGTTCTCCCTTTTCACCAAAGGGGTATATCGCAAGATATGGCAAGAAATAGATAATAATTAACGAAAAACAAACGATAAATATTATGAGTACAGAATTAGGAAAGTGGGATAAGGTGATGTCTGTGGCGTTATCTGTCCCTGGGGTAAAGGTAAATAGAAATGAATTCCTTGTAGCTGCATTAAACAATCTTTGTAGTGTTGAGCAGTTGAAACAGATTGCTGACGGCAATAGGCCAACAGATTATCTGTCAATAGAAGTTATTGATCGTTTGGCTGACAGCTATATCAATAGTCATACCACAAAAGTTACGGCTTTATCTGCTGCTGCAGGTTTACCAGGAGGGTGGTCAATGGCGGCGACAATACCTGCAGATTTGGCCCAATATTACTACCATGTTTTCGTATTAAGTCAGAAAATGGCATATCTATATGGCTTCCCTGACCTTACAGATGAAAATGGTGCATTGACAGAAGAAGCAAAGAATGTTATGACGTTGTTTGCCGGAGCTATGATGGGAGTAGGTATTGCCAATGAAGCTATTCAAGAGTTAGTAAAGAATTTGTCAAAGGAAATAGTGAAACGTCTTCCGAAATATGCTCTCACCAAAACCGTTATATATCCAATAGTAAAACAGGTGGCAAAATGGATAGGTATAAAACTGACAAAGGATAGTTTTGCCAAAGGTTTAGGTAAGGTCATTCCAATTCTCGGTGGTGTCATATCTGGTGGATTAACTTATGTTACTTTTAAACCTGGGGCTAAGAAGCTGAAGAAGACTCTGCATGAATGTTGCATTTTTATGATAGAGAATAAGAGTAAAGACGAGATAGGTGAATTCGCAAATTATCAAGAAGTGGATGATTAATCGGTATACAGATATTCAAAAAGACAATTATTGATATCACTATTGTCCTGTAATATTCGGAACAATAGTGATACAATGAGAGTAAAGAATCAGATTATTAAGGTCTTAGTACAAGAGGATTCTATATATTCACACAAAGATCGGATAAAGAATTTTGGATTGGATATAGACCAACTATCAATATAAAAAAGATTTAAAGATGAGCAAATGTGATATATGTAAAAAGGGAATAGGACTGTTTTCTACCGAATATGTATGTGCATTATGTGGAAAACATATTTGTTCAGATTGCAGATACAGATGGAAAGAACATTCTAGCATTTTATCCCAAATTTTGAATGTCGAAGAAGTAGATTCTTATTTTCATGGTAGATATTTGTCAGTATGTCCCAATTGTATCAGAAAAATGGAAAATAACTGCAAACGCGTTGAAGAAGCAATGAACAATAGCTATGATGTGGAAATTGTTTCCATAAACTATCAAGGAAAAAAGATGTATCTTCCAAATAGCAAGAGAAATATCCAAAGCCATTCATATAGGAATCGAGAAGATGCTCGCGAGGAACTTTGTGTTATCGCAAAATACTTTGGATGCGACATGATTCTTGACTTCGAGTACGAAAGAATTGAATGTGAAGAGGACAGTGACTCTGGGAAGGGGATTCACAAATATAGCGAGTGGTCGTGTTCAGGCATTGCAGTAAAAAAATGCAGGACTAGGTTTTTGGGGTTCACTTCAGTACCTGTCCCCTGACCCTGTAGATTGGCAACTGTTAATTATCTGTATATATCAATAAATAATCTGATAAAAGTTTTGATATTTCAATTATTGTATTTATCTTTGCAGCAGGAAAGTCCCTTGAAAAAGTGACGTATATATAACAAAAGTCCCTTGGAAAAGTGGTTTATATTAAATAAAAGTCCCTTGAAAAAATGGCTGTACTACAAAGAAAAATTGACAATATTCTTAGAGAATGGAAAGTCAAAGAAGACAAGAAACCCTTAGTCATTAAAGGTTGCAGACAATGCGGAAAGACTTTTTCCGTCAGGAATTTTGCTGCACAAAATTACGACAATGTAATATACATCAATTTTATGGAAATGGACGAGTATAATATTGCATTTGAAAAATCAAGACGAATAGATGATATTATCCTGAACATAACAACCATAATGGAAGACAAAGTTAAATTTGAGGAGGGTAATACCTGTCTTATACTCGACGAGATCCAAGAATGCCCCGAAGCAAGGGCTTCACTGAAATTCTTCAAACTTGACGGACGGTTTGATGTCATTGCGACTGGCTCACTTCTTGGAGTCAAAGGTTATGGACATTCAAAAGCGTCAATCCCTGTTGGATACGAAACGATTGTTAATATGTATCCTCTTGATTTTGAGGAGTTCCTATGGGCTAATGGGATTCCATCAGCAGCTATTGATAAATTAAGGGAATGTATGGAAACCATAACACCCGTTCCCGAAGCCATACACGACAGGATGCGTCAGCTGCTGCTGTATTACACTATAGTTGGCGGGATGCCAGAGGTTGTGCAATCATTCGTTTCGACCAAAAACATGCAAACCGTTCTGGAGCTCCAACGAAACATCATTGACCAATATGAGGATGACATGCTGAAATATGCATATGATTCTGACAAACCACGCATAAGAGAATGTTTTGAGTCTATCCCAAAACAGCTTGCCAAAGAAAACAAGAAATTCCAATATTCCCTGGTACGCAAAGGAGGAAAGGCCTCACAATTTGCCGGAAGTCTTCAGTGGATAGAAGATGCTGGAATCATTTGCCGTTGCCATAATCTGAGCATTACGGAATTGCCATTGGACGGCAATGCTGTAAATGATGTTTTTAAAGTGTATATGGTTGATACCGGCTTGTTTGTCTCAATGCTTGAAGATGGCACCCAGATCGACATCCTTCGAGGTAACCTTTTCGGTTATAAAGGTGCTATATTTGAGAATCTCGTTGCTGACATCTTCACAAAAATGAGACGCAAGATATATTATTTCCGTAAAGACTCTGGTTTGGAAGTAGATTTCGTCATCCGATATGAAGGAGAATGTACCCTGATAGAGGTAAAGGCATCAAGCGGCAACGTAAAAAGCACAAAGACCATTCTTGCGCATCCCGAGAAATATCATGTCCATCACGCAATCAAGCTTGGCGATGTCAATATTGGGCAGAACGGCCAAATGACAATCCTACCCTTGTATATGGCTTTCTTGCTCGACAAGACATAATCATGGCGCGTCCTCCCCACAGGGTTTGTCGGGTGCGCCATTAAATAGTTTTTTGCGATTTTTCTTAGTTGAATAAGGTAAAAATCTTACTTTCGATCTGATTTTTGGCAAAAATCAACAAATAAAGACTTGTTATTAGGTACATTTTGGGTGCAAGGTACCTGTCTCTATTACCCATTGTTTTCCGCACTTGGTTAAACTATATTAACCAGGTGCGGAAAAGTGTGGTAAATACTTGGTGATATGTGCGGAAAAGTGTACCTTTGCAACCGAAATATATGCAGAGTAATGCATGTGTAAGCGTAGTTTATATACAGATTAATGTTGTTTAGGATATGAAAAAAACTGTGATTGTATTAATGGGTTTTATTGCGGTAGCCATGGGTTTTGCCGCTTGTTCATCGGATGACGACAATGGCTCTACGCCACCCGAGAATACCGAGAATGAGGAGACAACCGACTCTCTCCAGACGGGGACGGAGCTGGTGGTTGACAGTACCGAGGTGTGGAGCGAGCGCGATGGAAACAGGATTTTTGGCATGATGTATTATAATTCTGCATCGTCGAAAAAACAGCCTGCCGTGATACTCTCGCATAGCAGTTCGCTTACCCATGAAGCTATGTCGGGCTATGCCTTGGCTATTGCCAAGATGGGGTATGCTGCCTATTGCTTTGACTTCTGTGGCGGAAGCGACAAGAGCAAAAGCGACGGGAAAACCGATGAAATGACTGTTTTTACTGAGGTGGAGGATCTTCGCTCTGTTGTCAAGACCGTGAAGTCGCAAGCAAATGTGGAACCTTCGCAAGTCTATCTGCTTGGCAGCAGTCAGGGTGGACTTGTATCAGCTCTTCTTGCCGATGAGTGTCCTGATGACTTTGCCGGAATGATTCTCTTCTATCCTGCTTTCAACATACCAGAGATGGTGAAGATGTTCAGTGGATTTGGCGACTGGGGTGATTTCGGTGACTTTGGCAATTGGGGTGACTTCGGTAATTGGGGAGACTTCGGTGACTTCGGTGATTTTGGCGGTATGATGTCGATGAGCGAGGCATATATCAATAGTATCAAGGATTTCGACGTATGGTCGCATATCGGTAAGTTCTCTAAGCCTGTGTGCATCATCCATGGCACAGCCGACATGATAGTTCCCATTTCAAATTCAGAGAAGGCTGTAGGTCTCTATCCTTCTGCCACTCTCAACAAGATTGAGGGAGCCAATCACGGATTTAATGCAGCCAACCTTGGCAGTATGGGCAGTATGATGGGAGCCTCCGCCGACTATGACTCTGTTGTTCTGCCCATAGTGGAAAGTTTCCTAAAATCAAACAAATAAGTTATGGTAAAATAGCGTTACATGCCACCATCTCAACGCCGCTATATACCACATACACCTTGTGGAGAGTGGTGTGCCCGATGTTGTCGTTCACATTCACCGTATCGGCATAGCGGCATAACTGAGCCTCAGCCTGCTTCACGGCAGCTTTTACTTCTGTCTCCGAGGCATTGCTCTTTAGGTATTTCAATTCGATGATATATGAATGTTCCATATCCTTGTATATCTCACAACGCGGGCGGAGGAAGACATCGGCATAGCCGTTTTGGTTGTCAAGTTCGGAGATGGGGCGGTAGTAGCAACACAGACTCGTAAGTGCGAGTGTATAGCCGTGGACAAACGATTCGCCCTTCTGGCGGTCGCGCTGCGAGGCAAAGGTGTAGATGCTGTCGGCTATAAACTGGAAAAATGGCTTAAACTCACCGTCGTATGCCATGTTCTCCTCCAATAGGCTGAGCTTGTCCTTGTCGGTGTAGAGATGGTTGTCGTGGTAGTTGTCAAGAAGATATGTATATACCTGTTCGCGCACTACTTCATTGGGAATGACAAACTTGGGCTTTCCACGGTAGAAACCGCCAATTGTTACCATACCGAAATAGTAGAGCAAGCTAAGGAAGTTGTCGTTGTTGGCGATATCCTCAGCGGGGAATCCTTCCTTCAGCTCCCCTGTCACATAGCCTTTCGACACCAAAGTCTGTATGATTGAGGCATCGTGGGCGAACTCCTTGTCCTTGCGGATGAGCATACGCAGTTTGTTGTAGTCAACGCGGATGTTATCGTCAAGCATCTGCTGAGGCAACTCGCATCCCTCATCTATATATTTAAAAAGGAATGAGAGAACCATATTGGAGTTGTACATCGTAGTCTTGCCGTATGCCTTTAAGGCGAAACAATAGTTGTCGTAATACGGTTTCATTATCTCGATAAGTTCATCTACAGTGTGGTTGAACTCATAATGCTGGCCATAGTATGACAGCATCTCGCGCACCTCTTCTTCGGTGAATCCGACCATCTCGTTGAAACCATTGGAAAGCGAGTAGTTGGTGCCGATGTTGAATCCGCTGGTGAGGTCGTCGAGGGTTACTGGACTGACACCGGTGATGAAGACCCGCTCGATAGAGGAGTCCGTTCCAGCCTTTATCGTGTCGAAGAAAGTGCGCAGGTAGCCTGTCCCGTGAGTCTCGCCCTTATATTCATCAAGACGTGCGGCATCAGATAGGATGTGATTGGTGAAATGGTCATATTCATCGATGAAGAGATAAATTTTCAGTCCTACCCTGTCACACTCATTGTATATATAGTCCAACTGCTCCACACAACCGTTCTTTTTATTCAATTCATCCTTAAATCCTTTGGATAAAAGACTTGCATAAGTGTCGCTGAATGAATTGAATCGTGTATTGCAATGTGCATCCAGCGCACTGCGGTAATTGCCCAAGTCGGCATTTACCACAGCGAAATTGAGATATATTATCAGATACTTGTTGTGATTGGGTGTGGGATGCTTGCCGATATACAAGTTGCCATAGAGACTGTCGAATTTGTCCGTCTGATTGATGTCATAGTAATGACGCAGCATCGACATAGTTAGGCTCTTGCCGAAACGTCGGGGGCGGATGAAGAAAAAGAACTTGTTGGCTTTTTCCACCTTTTCAATAAACCTTGTCTTATCGACATAATAGCAGTTGTCCTCGCGTACAGCCACGAAGTTCATCATACCATAAGGTATTCTCTTAGCCTCTTCCTTTACAGTCTTTGCTTCCATAACCATGATGCTTTATTAATGTGCGCTGCAAATTTACGACTTTTATTTCATATTTCCAAACTAATTGTAGTTTTTATCACTTGTCATAAGTAATTATGTTAAAATTACGTTAAATCGGTAGATGTTTCCTATCTTTTTAGTACCTTTGCAGTTGTTTTTTTGACGATAATGAAAGAAATAGTGAAAGAGGTGAGTGCATGGATGGCTTCACACTCATCTACATACGTTATAGCCGCTGCCGTTTTGGCTTTTCTTCTGCCCGATGTGTTCGGGTGGGTGAGGGGAGACGTGTCGAGCGTCATCCTCGGAGTAATAATGCTTACTATGGGACTGACCCTATCGACGGAGGACTTCCGCATATTGTTCAGTAGGCCGTGGGACATCTTCATCGGTGCCTGTGCACAGTTTACGCTCATGCCCTTGTTGGCCTTTACTCTTACGAAAGTGTTCGGACTCAATCCCTATCTCTCCATCGGTATCATTCTCGTGGGTTGTTGCCCTGGTGGTGTGTCGAGCAATATCATGTCGTTCCTGTGTAAGGGTGACGTGGCGTTCTCGGTGGGTATGACTACAGCCTCCACACTGTTGGCTCCCGTGATGACACCATTGTTGGTGTGGTGGCTTGCCGACACAAGGATAGAGGTGGATACACTCGGAATGTTCCGTGGCATATTACTAATCACAATCATCCCTGTGGGCATAGGATTTCTTGTAAATCACTATGCCAGTAGCCGTAAATGGTATGAGGATGTAAGACAGATGATGCCGGGAGTGAGTGTCACGTGTCTTGCCTTGATAGTGGGTGGAGTGGTTTCGCAGGTAAAACCACAACTGATGATTCACGGTATGGGCCTCTTCCTACTCATGCTTGCCGTAGTGTTCTGCCATAACACCCTCGGGTATCTTCTTGGGTATAACGTGGGAAGGCTTTTCCATTTCTCACTTCCCAAGAAGCGCACAATATCTATAGAGGTGGGAATGCAGAATGCCGGTATGGCGACAGTGCTTGCCACCGCCTTCTTTGCCAACGACGATATCCTCGCCCGCAATCCCGAAGCAATCCTCTGCGTGGTGCCCTGTGCCATCAGTTGCGCCTATCACTCAATCTCGGGTACTGTTCTCGCCGGATTATACGTGAAATATGACCAAAGACATGTTAATACCTGCGTGTAAAATCAAGATTCTTATTTGTGGTGCCAACTCCATCTCAATCGTTCCAATGCCTCGGTGAGGACGCTGCGCGGGGCGGCAATGTTGAGGCGCATGAAACCCTCGCCACCCTTGCCGAACATCTCTCCGTCGTTGAGGGCAAGATGAGCCTTCTTTACAAAGAGATCAACGAGTTGCTGGTGGTTGAGGCCGAGGGTGCGACAGTCGAGCCATACGAGGAAGGAGGCCTGCGGGCGCCATGGCTTTATCTGTGGAATATTATTGCGGCAGTAGTCAATGACATAGTTGATGTTGCCCTCGATGTATTGCAACATTTCCTTGCGCCACTCTTCGCCTTCGGGCGTGAAAGCCGCAAGGGTGGCAATGGGCGAGAAGATATGAGGCTCATTGAGTTCGTTGGCCTCAAGCCAGGTGTAGAAACGGCGTCGCATGGAGTCGTTGGGCACAATGGCATAGGAACTGACAATACCGGCGATGTTGAATGTCTTGGATGGCGCACCAAAGGTGATGCTGCATTGTGCTGCCTCCTCACTGACAGAGGCAAAGGGCGTGTGGCGGTTGCCGAATAGAGCCATGTCGCAGTGTATCTCATCAGACACAACTATTATGCCACGCTCATGGCAGAAATGCGCCAAGCGACGCAATGTGTCGGCATCCCAACATATACCGGCAGGGTTGTGGGGATTGGAGAGAATGAGCATGCGGCATTTGGAGTCGCATACCTCGGCAAGTTGGTCGAAGTCCATGGTATATGAGCCTCCCTGCCCCTCAGTGGAGGGCGTTTCAATGAGCGGGTTATATACTACCTGGCGATGATTGCCTTGTGGGGTGAGGCGGAAGGGGTGATATACCGGGGGCTGGATGATGACTTTCTCGTCTTCCTTCACAAAGACATTGATAGCCATGCCTATGCCCTTCACTATACCGGGGATATATGTCATCCACTCCTCGCGCGGACGCCATTGGTGATGCTCCTCAATCCATTGTGCGATATGCTTCCAATAGTTTTCAGGCATTATGGTATATCCGAAGAGGGAATGATCGAGACGTTTTCTTAGTGCGTCAGTGATAAACTGCGGTGTCTCGAAGTCCATGTCGGCCACCCATAATGGCAGTAGATTAGCGTCGCCATATCTCTGTTGCAACACTTCGTGCTTCAGGTCGTCTGTTCCCGACCTGTCTATTATCTTATCAAAATCGTATTTCATAATCCCTAATTCCTAATCCCTAATTCCTAATTCCTAATTCCCATTGAAATGTCCTCAATCAAGTCTTCCGGAGCCTCAAGTCCTATTGACAAGCGGATGGTGGTGTCGAGAACATCCATCTTTTCTCTCTGTCGCTCGTTGAAGTTGCCGAAAATGGTACTTGTAGGATGAATGGCGAGAGTGCGGTTGTCAAAGAGGTTGGTGGCGCGGCGGATAAGTTTGAGGTTGTTAATAAACCGGAAACAAGCCTCCTTGCTCTCGAGGTCGATGGTGAGCATAGCTCCCGAGGTGTCGCCAAACTGCTTGCGGGCGATGTCGTAGAACGGGTCGTCGGGCAATCCGGGGTATCTCACCTTCTTAATCTCAGGAATGTCCTTGATGGCCTTTGCCACAGCGAGAGCATTGCCCGACTGCACACGATAGCGCGCGTCGAGAGTCTCCAAACCGACGGTCTGCATATATGCCACATGGGGCGACATATAGGCACCGAAGTTCATGAGCATCTCCTGGCGCATACGCTTACCGAAGTTGGGCACAGTGCCATAGTCGATTACTATTCCACCTATAGTCGTAGCTCCACCCGAGATATACTTGGTGCTAGACACCACCTCAATATCCACCCCCAAAGCCTTGGCGCTGAATTGTGTGAAGGGAATCATTGTCGTGTCGGCAATAAGTGGGATGTTATGCCTGTGAGCCACATCGGCGAGAGCCTTGATGTCGGCAATCTCCATCTGAGGATTGGTTATTATCTCCATGAAGATGCAGCATGTGGTGTTGTCGATGGCTTTTTCTACAGCCTCAATGTCGGTGAGGTCGCATAGTTTGGGTCTTACTCCGAATCTCAGCATCGTGCCGCTAATGAGTGCAAAGGTATTGCCAAAAAGGTGGCGCGAGGTGAGAATGCTGCGCCCTTGCGATGCAATACACATGAGAGTATTGCTGATGGCAGCCATTCCCGAACTGAAAGCCACAGCCTCGTTGGCATCTGCAAGCATAGCCACTTTGCGCTCGAAATATGTGACGGTGGGATTGGTGACGCGCGAATAGTCGGGCATGTCCAATCTGCCACAGAAAGCATCCGACATCTCGTCGGCATTATTGAATTCGTAGGCGGCACAGTGATATACCGGCATACTCAATGCCCCGTATGCATCAGGATGCTGATAAGGTGTATTAATTGCAAGAGTCTGTTTCTTCATTGTTGTATGATATTAATTATTGCTGTCCGATAAAAATCGGATTTGATTAATATTCGTTTGAAAATGCCC
>SAMEA3663103__coassemble_259_pt1 | contig 30661 bp, 31 predicted proteins | sample SAMEA3663103__metabat2_low_PE_014 | metagenome-assembled genome bin SAMEA3663103 (sample SAMEA3663103) | pig gut metagenome | biome: pig gut; feature: pig-associated habitat; material: faeces | place: France | collected 2012 | reverse complement strand
ATTTTCGATACGGATTTTGGGAATTATTTGTATCTTTGTCCCCAAATTGCAAAGTATATGGCATATTTCAAGAGACATATTGACGAGAAACTCCGCAAATGGAAAGAAGACCCTCGTCGCAAACCATTGTTGATACGTGGTGCGCGCCAAGTGGGCAAATCCACTGCGGTAAGAGAAATAGGAAAGACTTTCAAATACTTCCTGGAGATTAATCTGGAGAAACAACCGGATTTCAGAAAGCTGTTTCCTGAGAATATCGACGTGAGAAGAACATGCGAAAAACTCAGTGGAACAACGGGTATTCCGATTTTACCTGGAGAGACATTGTTGTTTATTGATGAAATACAGACATCAAGGGAGGCAATAATGTCGCTCAGGTATTTCAAGGAGGATTATCCTGAACTTCATGTCATAGCAGCCGGTTCCTTGTTGGAATTCGCACTTGAGGAACTGCCCTCCTTCGGTGTGGGCAGAATACGCTCTTTATATATGTATCCCTTCTCGTTTGACGAGTTTATGATGGCGCAAGGGTTAGACATAACCATTGATTACAAGCGAAAGGCAACTGCAAGCAGTCCATTGGCAGAACTTGCTCATAAAGAGCTTGTCAGCCAGTTGCGCACGTTCTATTTGGTAGGAGGAATGCCTGCCGCCGTAAGTGAGTGGATTGAGACGAGGAGCTATATAGAGGTGTCTCACGTGCACAATGACATCATCGATACATACAACGACGATTTCTCGAAATACAAAAGAAGGTTCTCGCCAGTGTTGCTCCGTCAGGTGCTCCGCTCGGTTGCATTGCAGGCGGGAAGCAAGTTCGTATGCTCAGAGGTATCGAATGACATCAAATCAACCGTTATCCGTGAGGCATTGCATCTTCTTACGCTTGCCGGACTTGTAGTCCCTGTGGTACATTCCAATGCCAATGGAGTGCCTCTTGGAGCTGAGGAAGACCGGCGTTATATAAAATATCTGTTTTTTGACATGGGAGTGATGCAGACGTTGCTTGGCATGACGGCTTCAGAGGTGTTGACATCTACGGAAGTGGATTTGGTGAACAAGGGTGGAATGTCGGAAATGTTTGCCGGCTTGGAACTTCTCAAATATCAGGACTGCCATATAAAGCCAGAGATGCATTATTGGCAAAACTCCAGCAAGAGCAGTCAGGCTGAGGTAGATTATGTCATTGCTCATCGTGGCATGGTGCTGCCTGTGGAGATTAAGGCCAGCAGACAGGGGAGTATGCAGAGTCTGTGGATCTTTATGCGCCAACACCATTTGCATGATGCCATCCGCAGCTCTCTTGAGCCATTCGGTGAATTTGTCTATTGTGACCCCAAAGCTGGTGACACCGAGCGTCATGTGGATATTATCCCGCTATATGCCCTGAGTAATATTTTAATTGAAAAATAAGTTGTATTTTTGCCCTCGAAATAATATAAAGATAAAAATTATGAATACCATTACGATAGATCAGACGATTTATGAGAAAGCAGAGTATTATGCAAAGGTACATAACCTTTCTCTCCAATCTATGGTTGAAGAATTACTGCAAAATGTAATTTCAGCCAAGCCATTCAAGATTCCCCAGGCGTTACCCGCCAAATGGGAGAAACTCTGCGGCATACTCAAGGACGTAAAGGACGACAATGACGAAAGTTTCAATTACATAATAAATAAGTGATGAAGGATTTTCCCACTCGTCTTCTTCCGTAAATTGCGACAAATTCCGACTTGCCGGAATTGTATAATCTCTTAAGTGTCGCGATTTCATCTGTTCGGCCTATGATATTCGTATAACTCATTATAAAACAATTTGTTGAATAATGCTGCAAAGATAAGAAATATTATCCAAACCTCCAAATAATTATTTGAAAAATCAGCGAAAACGAAGAAAAATATGCCATTTTCGCTGATTTTTCAAATGCCAATGTTATTACTTGGCATATATAGATCGTGGGAGAACACCACTTACTATTTCTCGGCCACACACTCCATCTCGACAAGCCATTGCGGACGGCATACGGGTGCATGCACTATTGCGCAAGGGATGTCGGGATATATCTGCGCCATCATGCGAGAGACAGTGTCGTAGTCGGAGAAATCACGCAGATAGATGATGAAATACTTGATGTCGTGCATAGTGGCGCCACCGTCGGCAAGCAATGCTCCGATGTTCTCAAGCAGTCGGCCTGTCTGCTTCTTTATGTCGCCAAGATACACCACCTCTCCCTTGTTGTCGATACTTGCAGTGCCGGATATATAATATAATAAGGAGGAAGACAACTGCAATCGTGTACCTCGCTCGAAGGCCACACCATATTCGTGGGTGGGATTGAGATGAGTAAGTGCCTTGAGATATTTCTTGTCGGATTCCTGGATGTGGGGATAGGTGAGGAAGTCGATGGCCACACAAGCAGTGCGGCAGTCGGTGCGACCTCCAATGCCTGTGGATGCGATGAAATGAGTGTCGGCAGTGAGACCCTCACGCGCAAAAATGTCATTGCGTGCCTTCACCACTCCGGAATAGTTGACGTCGATGTCGGCAACATATATCCACGTGCGCACGAGATGCGTCTTCATGTCGAGCCCCATGTCGCGCAGGATGGAGATATACTTCTCGAAAAGGGCGATGGTTTGGATATATGAATTGAATCCACGAGTCTCGGAGTCGGAGAGTCGCAGGCTATGGAAAAGTGCTCCATTATCTGTGTCGGAGGTCATGATGAGCAGCATCACCTTTGCTCCGTTGGCAGGAGTCTGTTCCACCTCGGTGTAAGGTTTTGACGATAATAGATTCTGGAAGAGGTCGCTCTCCACAAGTTGCTGATGCTGGTTTTGGGCATCGCTCAGGAAAATCTTGGTGTATTGCAGCGAGCGTCCTTCCGTCTGTTCGAGTTCGAGCCAGTCGCCCACGAGCATCTCGAGTTCAGCGAGACGCTCAGTGAACGACCCTCGAAGCGTAGGAGTTAGTATTTTATAGTTGTTCATTATCTTCATTTATGAGTTGAAGGAGTCTCTCGACAGCCTCTTCCTCGGGAATGTTCTTTGCCACACATTCCTTGCGGCGATAGAGTGAAATCTTTCCACGGCCTGCACCCACATATCCATAGTCGGCATCAGCCATCTCTCCCGGGCCGTTGACGATACATCCCATAATACCAATTTTCAGTCCCTTGAGATGTGCCGTGGCTGCCTTGATGCGGGCGATGGTGGTGCGAAGGTCGTAGAGCGTGCGACCGCATCCGGGGCAGGAGATATATTCGGTCTTGGTGGTGCGAAGTCGTGCTGCCTGCAGTATGCCGAATGATGTTTCGGCGATATCCTTTACGGCAAGCGTACCGTCGTTCATAAGCCAGATGCCATCGGTGAGTCCGTCGAACATGAGTGCTCCCATATCAGCTGCAGCCTCCAGTTGGAAGTCGTCCTTCTGCTCCTGCGAATGGCGATAGGCCTGACAGAAGACTATCGGGTTGCGAAGTCCGGCGCGCATCATCTCGTGCACAAGGGCACGCTGTTCGCCAAGGCGGTTCTGATGATGGCTCACGCATACCACAACCACCTCGGGATGATTCATCAGGCATGTGACATACTCCTCGGGATCTACGCCATATTGCATGACGAGAAACTTGGGGATGAGGGGATAGCCCGACAGCAGTGGCACTGCATTATATGGGAAGATGGGATAGGTGTTGGGAGTACCGTCCCAAACGGAGAAATCCACGATATACTTCTGGTTGGCAGGACGATTCTCAGGTAGATTCTCGCCCACATATATATAGTCGGGAATGAGGTCGGGATTAGCCGATGCAGCAGCTGTATTATTATCAGATGCAGCATCAGAATTGTCGGGCAACTCAGAGACGATGACCACGGGCACGTTTGTTCCGCCGATATTCTCTACGGCATCAGTGGCTCTACGCTCAGGATGGAGCCAGTCGAACTTAGGCGATGCCTCGGCAGGAATCATCATGTGTCCGGCACGTCGGGTGACATAGTCAACGAGATGGCGTGCCACGGGAATCTCAGCCTCGGGTTCCTCGGAGAGCGACACTCGTATGGTGTCGCCAATGCCGTCGGCAAGCAATGCACCAATACCCACGGCACTCTTGATACGTCCGTCCTCACCCTCACCGGCTTCGGTCACTCCCAGGTGGAGCGGATAGTGCATGTCCTCCTTGTCCATCTCGCTCACCAACAGGCGCATGGAGCGCACCATCACCACCGTGTTGCTGGCCTTGATGGAGATGACTACATCATTGAAATCCTGCTTCTTGCATATACGAAGAAACTCCATACAGCTCTCCACGATACCCTCGGGAGTGTCGCCATAGCGCGACATGATACGGTCGGAAAGCGAACCATGGTTTACTCCGATGCGAACGGCAGTGTGATTCTCCTTGCATATATTGAGGAAGGGAACAAATCGCTCCTCCAGTCGCTTGAGTTCGGCGGCATATTCCTTGTCGGTATATTCAAGATGCTTGAATGTGCGGGCAGGATCAATATAATTACCTGGATTCACCCTCACCTTCTCGGCATAGAGTGCAGCCACATCGGCAACATTAGGATTGAAATGCACGTCGGCAACAAGGGGTGTCGTGATACCCTCGGCACGAAGGGCGGCATTGATATTCTTGAGATTCTCAGCCTCGCGCACACCCTGTGTGGTGAGGCGCACATACTCACCTCCAGCCTCAATGATTCTCTTGGCTTGGGCTACCGAAGCCTCGGTGTCGGTGGTGGGAGTGGTGGTCATCGACTGTATGCGTATGGGGTTGTCGCCTCCCATAGGGGTGGCGCCCACGTTGTTGACTGATGACTCGCGACGACGGTAATTGAATAAATCCATAATTCAAAAAAATTTAAAAGATTAGAGGATTCAATTCGTCTTGAACTGATATTTCACCTCGGCAAGGTCGCGATTGGCCTTCTCTATCTTCTCCTTCAATCCCAACTTGTATTCGGTAAGACGTGCGGCAAGGGCATCATCGGCAAGAGCCATCATCTCAACGGCAAGGATGGCGGCATTCTGCGCCCCATTCACACCCACAGTAGCCACGGGAATGCCAGGAGGCATCTGTATGATGCTGAGCATAGCGTCGAGACCGTCGAGCATACCCTTGATGGGCACACCGATGACGGGCAACGTTGTGGAGGCGGCAATCACTCCGGGAAGAGCGGCAGCCATACCGGCACCGGCGATAATCACCTTGATGCCACGGTCCTTGGCACCACGGGCAAATTCCTCAACAGCATCGGGAGTGCGATGGGCAGAAAGGGCATTCACCTCAAACGGCACCTGCATCTCATCCAAAAACTTACAAGCCTTTTCCATAACGGGCAGGTCGCTTGTGCTGCCCATAATAATGCTTACTAATGGAGTCATATCTTTATCTGTTTTTTTGTTTTTAAATCATACGTAAATTACCATAAATCCCACAATGGCACCAAGGACAAAACCTACAACCACCTGGGACAGTGAATGTTGGCGCAATATCATACGACACGTGCCAAGCATGCCAGCCACTATAAACACTACACTCAACCAGAAGACGGGATTGTAGTTGAATAATATCGAGAAGGAGGCAATGGATCCTGCCATACCTCCGATGGCGGCAGTGTGAGTGCTGATTTTCCACCATACATTGACGATGGAACAGAGTATCTGAATCATCAGTGCCACAACAAGTATGCTTGACATAAAATGGGGTATATGCATACTCTCCATTATATACACGCATACGAAATAGCAAAGGATGGAGATGACATAGGGCACCATACGACGCTCGCGCTGGCCTAGTTCGATGAGGGTCCAACGCTGATGGTGGCGATAGAGGGAGATGAGGAGAGTGGGCAAAAGGATTGTGAAGATATACACGAGTCCGAGAACCACCATCTTATAGGACAGCGGCAGCAAACTAAGGTAGCTCATTGTAAAGAGTACAATGAGTCCCACGGTGGGAAGGTAGAAGGGATTGAACACTGCGCTCAACACCCTTGCACCCAATATCAGTTTATTAGCTCTCTTCACTTCAATCTTTCAATATTTCAATATTTCAATCTTTCAATCTTTCAATTTTTCCTAAACCTCTTCACCGGTATTCCCAGCATCTCGCGATATTTCGACACTGTGCGACGGGCAATGGGATACCCCTTTTCGGCAAGCAAACGGCAAAGAGCCTCGTCGGACAGTGGATTCGACTTGTCTTCATTGTCGATGATGTCCTTCAGTGCCATCTTTATCTCGCGTGTTGACATTTCCTCGCCTCCATCATTGACATAACTGTCGGAGAAGAAGTGGCGCAACGGGAATATACCCCACTTGGTGAGCGCATACTTGCTGTTGCTGACACGCGAGATAGTGGAAATGCTCAGTCCCGTCTTGTCGGATATATCCTTCAGTCTCATCGGGCGAAGCGAACTCTCGTCTCCATCCTCAAAGAACCGGTGCTGCCAATGGATTATTGCCGACATAGTCATCGACAATGTGCGGTGGCGCATCTTCACGGCATTGATAAACCGTTGGGCCGATTCCACCTTGGTCTTGGCATACAGCAATGCATCACTCTCACTACGGCTTACATTCTCCTTCGACTGGTAGGTCTTGAGGATATCCGCAAACGAGCTCGATATGCACAGGTCGGGCACCTCTCCATTATTCAGTGCGAAGGTGACTGTACCGTCATCCTGTGTATCTACAATGAAGTCGGGAGTTATCTGCTCCATACTGCGCCCTACGGTATCGTTCATCGACGCTCCCGGTTTGGGATTCAGTCGCCTCAATTCCACATTCACCTCGTCGGTCTCGTCCTTGGTCATCTGCAATGACGACCTTATGCGCTCCCAGTGGTTCTTGATGAAATCATCAAAGTAATCTTCCACCACAGCCTCCATACGACGTGTGAGCAAGGTGGTGTCGCGACGTCTTATCTGTATGAGCAGGCATTGCTGCAAGGAGCGGGCTCCAACGCCAGGGGGGTCGAACTGCTGCAATATCTTGACCACAGTCTCTATTTCCTCCTCACTGACATATATATTGTTGTAGATAGCCAACTCGTCGGCTATATCATTGGCAGACTTGCGAAGGAGTCCGTCGTCGTCGAGCGAACCTATCAGATATTCCATCACCTGGGCCTGAAGAGGCGTGAGCTCCGTCTCGTTCATCTGCTCGATGAGCTGGTCGTAAAACGACTGAGTGGAGCCATATTCCACATCCCTCTGACCACCTTGATATACCGGCAAATCCTCATCATCGCGACCGATGCCGCTAAGGGCATCGTCGAGGGCTGTCTGACGGTCTTCCTTTTCCGAGCGCGACTCATAATCATCAGGCGTGTCGCCAATCGCATCAGAGGCATCGCCGAATGTATCGGAGGCATCATCCGAAGAGTCATAGGCAGAGTTGTCCATTTCATCGACATCCTCATTGGATGACAGTTCCAAGGCTGGATTGTCGTCCATCTCGGTGTTTATCCTGTCGATGAGTTGGTTGACGGGCAATTCGGTCAGCATAGCCTGTAGAAGCTGTTGCTGACTGACTGTCTGCACCTGTTTTTGCTCAGTCTTTTGTATCTGGACCTGACCTTGTGACATACTCTTTTTTATTCTTGTTTTCTCAATTCGACTGCAAAATTACAACAAATCGCGTGAAGTGCAAAAGAAAATCGGGATTTTTTTCAGCTTTTGAAATAATCCTTGAGTTTGTCGGCATATTCGGCAAGCTCTACAGGACTCCATTTGGCATAACGCGACCATATCTCCTCGCATGGGCCGAGCAGCTGATTGAAGATGATGTCCTGACGATTGAGATAGGGATCGCAATATTGGAACGCCACAAGCACATCGGCGGTCTTTTGCGGTTTTATCTTCATCATACCCGAAAGTTCCACCACCTCGGGAGTCTCTGCCACCATGGTGAGAGGAGTGAGACGGAAATACAAGTCGAGTATCAACGTGAGCATCACCGGAGTGAGCTCACTGTCCTCGGGCAATGGACGGAAGTCGCGCTCGAAGGTCTCGTTCACCTCCACCCCATCGAAAAATCCTCCTCCACTGCCGAAGCCTTTCATCTGCCGGAGCAACTCTACGGCACGACGCAACTTCGATGGGCTGCCGCTATATGTTCGCCACAACCTCTCTACTCGCGGAGTCTGCAGCTTGTCTATAGCTTCCATCTTCGAAAACACCTCAGAGGGGGAGACATGTATCTCGCTACAGAGGTCGATCATCGACTTACTGTATAACGGTTTCAAGCCTACCGGTTTCTTCAGGTAAAGTTGCACTACAAGAAGCCAATAATCATCATTCCAGTTGCTTTTTTTTGCCATAATTTGTGATTTTTCCGTTTTTTGTTTGCAAATATACAATTATTTTTTTATATTTGCACGCAAAATAATCAAAACATTATGAAAAAATTACTATTTACTGCTATTATCTCGCTGTTTGCGATAACGACAATAGCTCAAAGCGTTCAAGAAGACCTAAAGCGCGACATACGCTATTCGGCCAGCAACCAAATGGCATACCCCACTCCCACCCAGGCTCTTACTCCAGCGCCTGAGGGTTATAAACCGTTCTACATCAGTCATTACGGCAGGCACGGGTCGAGATATCTCATCAACCCCAAGGACTACAGCTATCCGCATGAAGTGCTGAAAAGTGCCGACAGTGCGGGAGTGCTCACGCCATTGGGAAAGGACGTGTTGAAGAGATATGAGATTATCATACAGGAGGCTGACAACAGATATGGGGAGCTCACTCCACTGGGGGCTGAACAGCACAGGCAGATAGCCCGCAGGATGTATGAGAGATTTCCCGAGGTGTTTGAGGGCAACGTGTGGGTGGATGCAAAGAGTACGGTGGTTATCAGGTGCATACTGTCGATGACCAACGAACTGACGGAACTCACCCGACTGAATCCCAAACTCAGAATCCGACACGACGCAAGTATGCACGACATGTACTACATGAACTTCAACGACAAGGAGTTGCTGAAGAAGAAATGGAACAAGGAGTCGAATGATGTGTATGAGAAATACTTCAAGGAGATGGTGAATTACGATTACGCTTTCTGCCAACTGTTTACCGACACCTCATTCGTATGGCGAAAGGCTGACGCAAGGAAATTCTACGAGAAACTGTTTCATACTGCCAATAACCTGCAGAATCTTGAGGCACGCAAGAAGGTTACACTATATGACCTCTTTACTGATGAGGACATCTATAACAACTGGCGAGTGGCTAATATGTGGTGGTATCTCGGATATGGATTCTCACAGCTCAACGGAGGTAAGCAACCCTACGTGCAACGCAACTTGCTGAGGAAAATCATTGAAGAGGCCGACAGTTGCATTGTATTGCAGAATCCAGGGGCAACTCTGCGTTTCGGACATGAGACGATGGTGATGCCTCTTACTGTACTGATGGGGCTCAACGGTTATGATCTTGTGACCGACGATTATGCCCATCTCGACCAAAAGGGATGGGTGAACTACCGCATATTCCCGATGGGGGCAAATATACAGTTGGTGTTCTACCGTCGCAATACGGGCAACAAGGATGTGCTGGTGAAGGTGTTGCTCAACGAAAACGAGGCAACACTACCTATCAAGTCGAACACTGCCCCATACTATAAATGGAGTGAGGTGAGACAATACTATCTCGACAAAATCAATGCTTTTGATTACTGATTTAGGTTTTGCAATTCCTCGGCAGCTGCCTCAAGGGCCTTATACCACTCTTCGCCAAATCGGCGGATGAGGGGTTCGCGAAGGAACTTATACACAGGCAGTTGCAATTCGCGCCCTTTCTTCACTGCTGCCTTGCATACATCCCAACGGTGGTAGTTGAGACCTGTGAGTCCGTTCTTCAACTTCACCTCGCGTATGGGATACAAGGCGCAACTGATGGGCTTGCAAAACTGAGTGCGCCCATCAAGATAGGCCTTCTCGAGGGCACAAAAGCAACAACCGTCGGAATGGCATGTGAACACGCAATCCTTGCCTCCTACAATACTTGTCACCATATCGCCATCCTGATCGGTATAGGCTACTCCTTGGCGGTCGATGACACTCTGGGCGGAAGCCGTGAGATCGTTCCACACGTCATCAAGGGCATCCTCGATACCGGCTATCTCGTCGAGAGTGACAGGAGCACCGGCATCTCCCTCTACACAACACTCGCCCTTGCAGGCATCGAGGTCGCAACAGAACATCTCCGACAGTATGTCGGTGGTAATCAATATATCGTCAATCTGTATAATCATCTTTGTTTCACCAATTTATAGGTTGCTGTCCATGTTCAATGAGATAGGCGTTGGCACGCGAGAAATGATGGTTGCCAAACCATCCTCCACGATTGGCTGACATCGGTGAGGGATGTACCGATTGCAGAACAAGATGGCGCGAAGCATCAATGAGCGATGCCTTGCTGCGGGCATATCCTCCCCAAAGGATGAACACGAGGTTATCGCGATGGGCATTGAGAGCCTTGATGGCGGCATCGGTAAACTGCTCCCAGCCATGTCCTTGATGACTTGCCGGCTGATGTGCCCTAACGGTGAGTGTGGCATTCAGCAGAAGCACTCCTTGCTCAGCCCATCTCGTGAGATTGCCTGTCATCGGGATAGGCGTACCAAGGTCTTGCTCGATCTCCTTGAAAATATTCTGTAGGGAAGGGGGAAACGTCACACCATCGCACACCGAAAAACTGAGTCCATGTGCCTGCCCGGGACCATGATAGGGATCCTGACCGATAATCACCACCTTCACCTTGTCGAAGGGACAGAGGTTGAAAGCATTGAATATCAGTCGCCCGGGGGGATAGCATGTGGCAGTCTGGTATTCATGACGCACGAAATCGGTAAGGTCGATGAAATATGGTTTTGCAAATTCCTCACTGAGATGTTCTTTCCACGAAGGGTCTATCTTTACGTTCATTGCGTGCTATGATTTTATGGTTGGCTCTCGCCTTCGATATATTCACTCATAAACATGTGCTCACCGTCGTACACGACGTATGAGAACTGTGTAATCCAGTCGCCAAGGACTAGCATCCTTGACTTGCGCGAGAGTTGGAGGTCGATCTCGATATGACGATGTCCATAGATGAAATAATCCACATCTGGATGGGTCTTGACATATTCCTTGGTATAGAGCACAAGATGCTCACGGTTCTCACCCATATACGGTGGTTCCTCGTTGTTGTTGCGCTTCATACGACTGTGCTTCGCCCATGTGAGCCCGAGCCACATGCTCCATCGGGGATGGATGGAGGAGAAGAGGAATTGGCATACCTTACTATGGAAGAGGGCACGGAGGAACTTGAATTTCTTGTCGGGATCACCCAATCCGTCGCCATGGGCAAGGAAGAATATCTTTCCGTATATCTCTGTTGTGAGAGGTTGCTTGTGCAATATCACTCCACACTCTTTCTCCAAATAATCGAATGCCCAGATATCATGGTTGCCTGTGAAGAAGTGTATCTCCACACCCATATCCGAGAGTTCCGACAGTTTGCCGAGGAAACGGGTATATCCACGAGGCACGACATACTTGAACTCATACCAGAAGTCGAACATGTCGCCAAGGAGATATATGGCGGCAGCCTTGTTCTTGATGCTGTCGAGAAACCTGACCAACCTGCGTTCATGCATTCGGCTATGGTCGATGGCAAGGGAGCCCAAATGAGCGTCCGAAAGGAAATATACATTCTTCATCCCATCTTTCAATTTTTCAATCTTTCAATCTTCAATCTTCAATTTTCAATCTTCAATCTTCAATCTACTCAAACCCCAGCTCCACTCTCGCCTCTTCGGTCATCATACTCTGATCCCAAGTCGGTTCGAAAACGAGGTTGACCACTGCATTCTTCACTCCCTCAAGCGAATCCACCTTTTGGCGGACATCCTCGAGGATGAAGTCGGCTGCCGGACACGATGGGGCAGTGAATGTCATGTCGATATCCACATCACAGTTGTCCTTTACATCTATCTTATAGATAAGTCCAAGGTCGTAGATATTCACAGGAATCTCGGGGTCATAGACGGTCTTCAACACATCCACAATCCTCTCCTCTATCTTTGTTTTTTCTTCTGCTGTCATAAGTGTATCTTGTTTTTATTTGCAAAAATAAAGAAAATCGGCGGAAATACCAAATATTCCGCCGACTTTTTTGATTTTTTCCGTCTTCTTTATTGTTTTTTCTATCGTAAGCTTAATCTTAAGCCCACGTTGAGACTGAAATTGGTGGGTTTATACTTATAGAAATTCTCCACACTGCTGTGGTTGTCGATATAATGACTCACCCCGGGTTCGATGTATATACCAAAGTTATCCACAAAGTTATATTCAGCTCCTATGGCGGCATTCAACGACCATTGCATGCCTCCCTCTTTTACGTCATGTTTTTTGTCTTCCTCGGGGATATTCACTCCATCCATAGTGGCCTTTCCGCTCACGAGTTTCTGCATTTCCCCACCGGCAGTGAGATACACTTTCAGTTTCTTGGCTGAAACAACATTATAACTTGCGGCAAGAGGCAAACCGACATAATGCAGTTTCTGCACTCCGCTACCGAATGCCTTTCCCTCGGAATAGTCGAACGAGGAGCGCAGATAGCTATAGGTTAATCCCGAGGACAGGCTCCAATGGTTGTCGATATTATATTTTACGCTTAATCCCACCTTTATCGGGCGGCTATGATCATAGCGCACATCCTTGGGATTGCTTTCGGCGAGGAAATCAAGACTGCCGACACGAAACTCATCACTTACCATTCCATAGGGAGAATTGGATACCGAGGTAGAATTCATCACTCCTGCCATACCACCCATATTACCGTTGGCAGTCATAGCATTCTGCATATAAACGGCAGCCATCAGTTCGCCACCATGATATTTTGTGCGATGATTATATTTCTCACTCCTAAATATATCATCTTTCTTGCTTCTGAATATATCATCTTTCTTGCTCGTACTCTTCTGATAATCCCCACTTCTACTTGCTCTTATTTCCCCATTAACGTCCTTATTATTAATATTATTATCATCCGTTACGGCGGTTGTCGATTGGATATTATCAGCTACGGCGGCTGTTGATTGGATATTAGCCGCCTCGGCCATAGCCAGCAGCCCCTTCTCATTTCCAGCAGTGTTCTCCTGTTGTCCTGCCGTTTTCTCCTCATGTCCTGCCGTTATATCGTGTTGTTGAGAGAGCCACCGTTCCCCGGAGTTTTGCTCCGGGGTCTCTTCTTTTCCCCCTTCAAGCTCCGGCAGCAGCACCCTCGCCCCTCCGATAACCATCAGAGCCACAGCCGCAGCTGCCGCCAACCGTCGTCCCCAAACAAGGGTCATGAATGGCCGTTTGTTCTTGGCAAGGGCATTATCAGCAAGAGCATTATCAGCAAGAGCATTGTCGAGTTCAGTCCACTCCATCTCCGGGGCAGCCATCTCATAGCCGTCCAACTTCCCTTGAAACTGTTGTGTCCATTTGTCTTTCATATCTCTTGCCTTGATTTTGTTCTGTATTCCGTTATCTTTTTTGCCAATATTGCCTTGGCGCGATGTAATTGCGATGCCGAGGAATCCTCCTTGATTCCCAACAATCGGGATATCTCCTTATGTGTCTTACCTTCAACAACATATAGGTTGAACACCATCCTGTAGCCATCGGGCAATTGCCTTATCATCTCCGTCACCACTCCAGCCGGTATGTTACCGATATCGGGCGGTGAGTCATCCACATCTTCGTCGGCAATGTCCTTACTATTATCCACAAAGAGAGAGGAGGTAAGTTTTTTCTTACGAAGAAAGCCGAGAGCATGGTTGACGACTATGCGTGTTGCCCATGCTCTCAGCGAGCCTTTTCCATGGTATTCAAATGTGTTTATATTAGATATTATGCTTAGCAAAGATTCCTGTATGACGTCCTTAACGTCATCATCATCAGCAATGTATCTTGAACAGACAGCAGTGAGAAGTCCGCCGTAAGAGGCATAGAAGTCCCTCATCGCATGGTTGTCTCCCTTGCGAATACCTTCGGCCATTGACTTCTCGCTGTCTTTCATCTAATTTTAATCCTTTCGAGGTATATATTTAAATTTTGCTGATTTCTCTCCTGAGTATGACTTCCACTTGAGGGTAATCTCGATTGGCTTGTCGCCCTCGTTGAAGCAGTCGTCGAGACGGAATGCCACCATACCGTCGGCCACCTGTCCGTTGGTGTCGCCATTGGCGTTGTGCAGGAACTCCACTGTATATGGGTCTTCGGCATCGGTGCGATGCACGAGTGTCACCCTATGCTTGATGTTGTTTCCCCAACGGGTGCGGAAACGGATGTTCATATATCCGTCCTCAGCCACTGTCTCCCAACTGTTCACCACTTCCACTGGGTCATTGCCATATTCCTCGGCAGTGTTTTCCACCATTGGGTCCATCTTCTTGGTGAGGATAGTGTCGATGGTGAGAACATTCACCGAATACATCTTTTTGATGGCACTTCTGGATGTAGGAGAATTCGTCATATCCTTTATGTCATTATAACGGATGTAGGCTCTCAGTTCCTTGTTGTCGTAGGGATGACTGGCGATATTCGTTGCCTCAAGCGTTGTTGAGTCGTCCAACTGCATAAACCACTTGCCACCATCCACCGTGGGAGCCTTCAATGTCACCGTGGCGAGATTGAACTCTGGATAGTAATCATCATCGTCGTCGTCACATGACTGCAGTGATACTGCAGTTAAAGCCACTACCATAAGTAGCATCAATGTCTTAATTCTTTTCATGATATTTCTCATTTCTTTTTGTTATACTTACACCCTCTAAATGCAGTAAAAAAAGAAATCTTGCGTCCTTTCGTCTTAAAAGAAGTTAAATCCTTCCTTCTTCGCTATATGAATAATATCCTCCGTCGGTAATTATGACGTGATCGAGGAAAAATAGGCGCATCAGATTGCATGCGTCCTTCACCTTGTTGGTGAGCGAGTCGTCGGCACCACTGGGCCTCAGACCGCCACTCGGATGATTATGACAGAGGGCTATCACTGTGGCATTGCTCATGATGGCTTGCTTAATGATTACCCTCACGTCGATGGCTGTTTCGGTGAGACCACCACGGGATATGCACATCTTCTTTATCAACTTGAAATTCTGATTCATCAGCAACACCCATCCTTCCTCCACATCAAGGTCTTGCATCACCGGGTGCATCTCCTCATAGATGGCAAGTGCTGAATCGAGCTTCACCCTCTCTTCGGGTTTTTCGGCCTGACGACGCTTCCCCAATTCGCAGGCTGCCAATATGGTTATTGCCTTGGCTGGCCCTACTCCATTATACTTCATCAAGTCGGTGATGGTCAACTTTCCCAATGTATTAAGATTGTTGTTGCAGTCGCTCATCACGCGCTTCATCAAATCAACAGCACTTTCCTTTGTCGAACCGGAGCCAATGAGAATGGCAAGCAGTTCGGCATTGCTCAATGCCTCTGCCCCCAACCGCTCGAGTTTCTCCCTCGGCATGTCGGCCTCGTCCCAATCTTTTATTGACAGTTTCATTCACCAAGCCTTTTATACTGTCATTTATAGAATGTCTTCTCGAAAGCATGAAACTCGTCATGTCCGAGTATGCAACGCTTCCACCATGCTGATATAAAACCGAATCCATATCCTGTGAGTTGCACGAATGCTGCACCTATGGATATAAAACCGATGGGCAGACTCTTGTTTCGTATCGACGAGTCGATGAAGATAAGTAGCGAGAAAAACAGGATAGGACTAAGTGCACCTACCACAAGATAGTACCAAGAATAGAAGTCGGCGGGATTGCCATACACCATCATTATCCTACCAAAGCAGGCTACGAGGAAGAGCAATATCACTCCCACGGTGAACACCATCGGAAGGAGGTGTACCAACTTGAGCGACTCTGGATATTTTTTATAAAGGTTCACGCGCGCGATACCACTATTATATACCTGACGGAAAAATTTACGCATATCTGTGCGACGCTTATGCCATACCCAAGCCTCGGGGAAGAGGCGGCACTTGCATCCTGCCTTGAAGATACGGATGGAGAAATCTATATCCTCGCCGAAGCGCATCTTGGAAAAACCGCCAAGACGCATATAGACATCACGACGAATGCCCATATTGAACGAACGGGGATAGAACTTGTCGAGTTTCTTCTTGCCGCCACGGATACCTCCGGTGGTGAAGAAGCTTGTCATCGAATAGCTGATGGCCTTCTGTGTCTCGGTGAATGAGTCGTGAGCACAATCAGGACCACCAAAAGCATCGGACGGCTCACGATTCAATTCGTCATCCACTGCCTTGAGATAGTCCTCGGGCAGAACAACATCCGAGTCGAGTACTATGAGATACTCGCCATTGGCGCGCTCTGCACCATAGTTGCGGCTCTGCCCGGGACCTGAGTTTTTCTTCATGAAGTATTTCAAATCTATTTTTCCCGCATATTTGTCGCACACGTCCTTGCATGGTTTCTCCGAACCGTCCTCTACGATGACGACCTCAAAGTCCTTCAGTGTCTGACCTACTAGACTCTGCAACAGTTCATCCACCTCATCTGGGCGATTGAACACCGGAACAATAATCGAATACTTCAAAAGAACCTAATTTATTTATTCTTAAATAAAAAGAATTACTCCTTCACACGGCTGAGGTAGCTACCGTCGCGTGTGTCAACCTGAATAAGGTCGCCCTCGTTGATGAAGAGAGGCACGCGCACCTCAACACCTGTCTCTAGAGTAGCAGGCTTTGTAGCGTTGGTGGCTGTATCACCCTTTACTCCGGGCTCGCTGTGAGTGACGCGAAGGTTGGTCTTCACTGGCATTTCGGCATAGAGGATAGTACCGTCGGTTGTGTCGGTAACAACTTCCACGATATCGCTCTCCTTCATATACTCAACACCGATAACGAGGTCGTTGGCGATAGGAATCTGCTCGAAAGTCTCCTGGTTCATGAAGATGCGTCCTGTAGGATCCTCATAGAGGTACTGATAGGGGCGACGCTCGATGCGCACGTCCTCAAGCTTGAATCCCACCTGGAATGTGCGGTCGAGCACACGTCCGTCGGTAACGTTCTTCAACTTAGTGTTCATTACTGTGTTTCCCTTTCCGGGCTTTCTGTGCTGGAAATCGATGCAGACCCAAATGCCTCCATCCATGCGGATGCATGTTCCTTTTTTAATGTCTTGTGAATTAATCATAAACCTTAAATATAATGTATTTTACGTGATTTCGGGTGCAAAGTTACTGCTTTTTCCGAAAAAAACATAAAAAAAATAGCTAAAATTCATTTATTTCTTGGTTATTTCGAAAATTATGTGTACTTTTGCACCCCAAAGTGAAGAAAACAACAATAAAAATAGTAATAAAGTAATGAAAAGAACATTTCAGCCACACAACAGAAGAAGGGTCAACAAGCACGGTTTCCGTGAAAGAATGGCTACAAAGAACGGCCGCAAAGTATTGGCATCACGCCGAGCTAAGGGTCGCAAGAAGTTGACAGTATCCGACGAAAACCACGGAAAGTAATTTGATCCGTAAGGCTTTTAAGTGATTAAGAACAAGAGGGACGTGACGAGAGTCATGGCCCTTTTTGTTTTTATGCCATATTTATCTTAATCATATATGTTGCGAAGTACGTCGAGCGATTTCATATCGGGAAATCCCGGGATATGAAGACGATAGTATTGCACAATGACATCAAGAAGTCGGTTACGTTGCGCACGCGTAAATTTAAATAGGTGCATAGTGGGATAGTTCATACGCATCATCAATGACATCTGTGATGCCTCATCGGGCAACAGGTAATCGGAATGTAGTGGTGCCACCGACGAGAAGCTGCCGTTGCGCAAGTCGAAGACACAACCCGAGACATAATCATCGAGATTGGGATAGAAGCCGAGGAAGAGCGACAGGCGCATCATAAAGACAAGATGGAAATTGGCAGCTGGCGAGGGAGAACCGTCAAACCACTGCAAACTGTCGTAGATATAGTCGAACATTGGCTCGTTGGCCTGCTCCCCATAAAGCGAGTGATACAGGAATTCGGCAATAAACATACCCACCGTGAGTTTGTCCATATCAAAAGGCAAAGACGAATAAGGATAGAGGATTGTTGCCTCCCTTATCTTCTGCAACTGCACCTTAGGCCGATAGTCATATTCTATCGAGAGCATGGAAAGAGGCTGAAAAAGCTGCTTGCGAATCTTCGACTTTGCCGACTTGGGCATAGTGACGACAAACGACATCCGCCCGTGGGAACGGGTGAACATATCTACAATCATCTTGGAATCACCATATTTGATGTTGTGCAAAACTATTGCCGTTGTCTTCGTAAGCATTCCATAAAAGTGGATAATTGGTGCAAAGATAGGCATTTTTTTGCAAAAAACATACGTAATAGAGTACATTTTTCTAAAAAAATATCAAAAACATGTATTTTTTCGTGGAAAAATTTTGTTAAATGAAATAAAAGATGTAACTTTGCACCCGCAAAATCGACAATTGGTCCCTTCGTCTATCGGTTAGGACGAGAGATTTTCATTCTCTAAAGAGGAGTTCGACTCTCCTAGGGACTACTAAAGTAAAAATAAAAGAAGAAGAAAAAAAGATGGCAAACCACAAATCATCACTTAAGAGAATCCGTCAGGACAAGAAGAAGGCGCTGCATAACAAGTACTATGCTAAGACTATGCGTAACGCCGTTCGCAAGCTGCGTGCCCTCACTGACAAGGAGGAGGCAGTTAAGTTGTATCCAACTGTACAGAAGATGCTGGACAAGTTGGCTAAGACCAACATTATCCACAAGAACAAGGCTGCTAACTTGAAGTCAAGCCTTGCACTTCATGTCAACAGTTTGGGATAATACATCGCTTCTACGATATCATAAGCCACATACTCAACGAGTATGTGGCTTATTTTATGACATTTTGTTTATTTTTAGCATCAAATATTTCGCCATTTGATTTTTTTTGTGTATCTTTGCAACCACTTAGAGATAAAAATCAAATATGGCAGAAGACATAAACAAGGAAAGTAACTATTCCGCGAGCAATATCCAAGTGCTCGAGGGATTGGAGGCCGTGCGAAAGCGTCCGGCCATGTATATTGGTGACATCAGCGAAAAGGGTCTCCACCATCTGGTTAACGAGACCGTAGATAACTCTATCGACGAGGCAATGGCTGGCTATTGCACTCATATCGAGGTCACCATCAACGAAGATGAGTCAATCACCGTACAGGACAATGGACGTGGTATTCCTGTGGATGAGCACAAGAAGCTCCACAAGTCGGCTCTTGAGGTCGTTATGACCGTACTCCACGCTGGAGGTAAGTTTGACAAGGGTTCCTATAAGGTCAGCGGTGGTCTTCACGGTGTGGGTGTTAGCTGTGTTAACGCTCTATCCACCCACATGCTCTCACAAGTGTTCCGCGACGGTAAGATCTATCAGCAGGAATACGAGAAGGGTAAGCCTCTCTACTCGGTAAAGGTTGTTGGCGAGACTGAACTCACTGGTACACGCCAGCAGTTCTGGCCCGACCCCACCATATTCACCACTACCACATATAAGTATGACATCATTGCAAAGCGAATGAGGGAACTGGCTTATCTGAATGCCGGTATCACCATCACGCTTACAGATATGCGACCGGATGAAGAGGGAAACACCAAGCAGGAGGTGTTCCACGCCAAGGACGGACTCAAGGAGTTTGTTCGCTACGTTGACCGCCACCGCACTCATCTCTTCGACGATGTCATCTATCTGAAGACCGAGAAACAGGGTATTCCTATCGAGGTGGCTGTGATGTACAACACCGACTATAGCGAGAACATCCACTCATACGTGAACAACATCAACACCATCGAGGGCGGTACGCACCTCGTGGGATTCCGTATGGCTCTCACACGCACATTGAAGAAATATGCTGATGCCGACCCTGTTATATCCAAGCAGATTGAGAAGGCAAAGATAGAGATTGCCGGTGAGGACTTCCGTGAGGGTCTCACTGCTGTCATCTCCATCAAGGTGGCAGAACCGCAGTTTGAGGGACAGACAAAGACCAAACTCGGCAACTCCGAGGTGGCAGGTGCTGTACAGCAGGCTGTGGGCGAAGCTCTTGCCAACTATCTTGAGGAGCACCCAAAGGAGGCTAAGCAGATATGCGACAAGGTGATATTGGCTGCCACTGCACGTATTGCAGCCCGTAAGGCACGCGAGAGTGTTCAGCGCAAGAACCCAATGACGGGTGGCGGACTCCCCGGTAAACTGGCCGACTGCTCCAACAAGGACCCGAAGGAATGTGAAATCTTCCTCGTCGAGGGAGACTCCGCCGGTGGTTCGGCAAAACAGGGTCGCGACAGATACACCCAAGCCATCCTTCCTCTGAGAGGAAAGATCCTCAACGTGGAGAAGGTGATGTGGCACAAGGTGTTCGAGAGCGAGTCGGTGATGAACATCATCCAGAGCATCGGAGTGCGCTTTGGCGTTGAGGGCGAGGGCGACAAGGAGGCTAATATCGACAAACTGCGTTATGACAAGATTATCATCATGACCGACGCCGATGTCGATGGTTCGCACATCGACACTCTCATCATGACTCTCTTCTATCGCTTTATGCCGAAGATTATCCAGGAGGGACATCTCTATATCGCCACTCCACCGCTTTACCTATGCACTTACAAGAACAAGGCTAAGGAGTATTGCTACACCGACCAGCAACGTCAGGCATTCCTCGACAAATGGGGAAATGGTGTGGAGGACGGAAAGAGTCTGCACACACAACGCTACAAAGGTCTTGGTGAGATGAACCCCGAACAGCTTTGGGAGACTACAATGAACCCAGCCACTCGTCTGCTCAAGCAGGTGACTATCGAGAATGCAGCCGAGGCCGACGAGATATTCTCAATGCTTATGGGTGACGATGTAGAACCTCGACGCGAGTTCATCGAGAAGAATGCTACTTACGCAAATATCGACGCTTGATATATTGAAGATTGAATATTGAAAATTAAGAGTTAAGAATTAAGAAACTTAGTAATGCCATCACTATTTTTCTTAATTCTTAATTTTTAATCATCAACCTAAGAATAATAATAACCAAAAATATTACTGTTATGTCCAGAACTACTGTCCTTTTATTATTTTCTGTTATCACTTCCCTGTCGGCAAGTGCTAAGAATCTGCCCATGAAACTATGGTATGATACTCCTGGAGAATATTTCGAAGAGTCAATGCCTATCGGCAACGGACGACTCGGTGCACTGGTTTACGGAGGCACACAGGATAACATGATACAATTTAACGATATCACTTTCTGGACAGGCAAACCAGTAAACCGAAATGACGACGAGGGGGCGCACAAGTGGATTCCGGAAATACGCAAGGCTCTCTTCAACGAGGACTATAAGTTGGCCGACTCACTGCAACTGCATGTTCAAGGCAACAACTCACAGTTCTACCAACCGCTTGCCACACTGCATATCCTCGACGACAATACCAATAAGGCAACTGGCTACTATCGCGAACTGGACATCGACAGTGCACTGTGTAAGGACACTTATATAAAAGGTGGTGTGAGATATACAAGGGAGTATTTTGCATCTCATCCCGACAAGGTGATTGCCATGAGGATAAGGGCAGACCGCAAGGGGGCAATTAACTGCCTCCTGTCATTAACCTCCCTCGTACCCCACAAAGTGAGAAGTAGCCAAACGTCTGCCTCGGGGGACAACAATAGGGCTTCCCTCACCATCAACGGACATGCTACGGGCGACCCAATGAACAGCATTCATTTCTCGGGCATTCTCACTACTCAAACCGATGGAGGAAAGATACTTGCAAGCGACTCCACCATCCTTATCAATGGTGCCACCGAAGCTGTCATCTATTTCGTGAATGCCACTAGCTTCAATGGATTTGACAAGCATCCTGTAACGGAAGGTGCTCCCTACATCGAACAGGCTGCCGACGACTCATGGCATTTGGTCAACTACTCATACGACCAATTGCGCGAGCGCCATATTGCCGACTACAAGGCTATTTATGATCGATTCCAACTGACCCTCGGCAATGCCGACTTCGACACTAAACGCACTACTGCTCAACAACTTAAGGATTATACCGACAACAAGGGAGGAAATTCTTATCTTGAGACACTCTATGCGCAATATGGCAGATACTTGCTTATCAGCTGCTCACGCACTCCCGGGGTTCCCGCCAACTTGCAAGGTCTATGGACACCTCATCTGTGGTCGCCGTGGAGAGGAAATTATACAGTAAACATCAATCTCGAAGAAAACTATTGGCCCGCCGAAGTGGCAAACATGCCGGAGATGGCAATGCCGCTCGACAACTTCATAGCTGCATTGGCTGCCAACGGAAAATACACTGCAAAAAACTACTACGGAATCACAGAAGGCTGGTGCTCAAGCCATAACAGCGACCTTTGGGCAATGACCAATCCTGTAGGGGAAAAGCGTGAATGGCCTGAATGGGCCAACTGGAACATGGGTGGCGCATGGCTCGTCAACGCTCTATGGGATCATTATCTCTTCAGTCTCGATACTGATTATCTACGCTCTACGGCTTATCCCCTGATGAAGGGTGCCGCTGAATTCTGTATGGCATGGCTCATTCCCAATCCCAACAACCCCGAGGAACTCATCACCGCCCCATCCACATCTCCGGAGAATGAATATAAGACCGACAAGGGCTACCACGGAATGACAATGTATGGCGGAACAGCCGATCTTGCCATTATCCGCGAACTGCTCATAAACACGATAAAAGCTGCCGAAGCTCTCGGTATTGACAAGGACCTGAGGACAAGGATGAACAGCTGTATCAACAAGCTACATCCTTATCAGATAGGTAGCAGAGGTAATCTACAGGAATGGTATTACGACTGGGAAGACTGGGACTGGAAACATCGCCATCAGTCACACCTCATCGGTCTGTACCCCGGACGACATATCACCGACAAACAGGCAGAACTGATGAAGGCGTGCCGTAAGTCATTGGAAATCAAGGGAGACGAGACTACCGGTTGGAGCACAGGATGGCGCATCAACCTATGGGCACGACTCAAGGATGCCAAACAGGCTTACCATATCTACCAGAAACTGCTCACATACGTAAGTCCCGACAACTACAATGGTGAGGACAAGCGTCGCTCAGGAGGTACATATCCTAATCTATTCGATGCTCACCCACCCTTCCAGATCGACGGCAACTTCGGAGGCACTGCCGGAGTGTGCGAGATGCTAATACAAAGCGACGGCAACACCATCTCTCTCCTTCCTGCCCTACCCAAGGAATGGAAGGACGGAAATGTGAGCGGTATTCGCGCCCGTGGCGGTTATGAGATTGCAATGAAATGGAATGACTCTAAGGTGACGGAACTGACTATTACATCGGTAAAGAAAGGTAAAGTCACTATATGTGTGAATGGTATTACCAAGACTGTCAAGACCAAGGCTAACAAGACTATAAGAGTGATTTAAACCCAAACTCATGAACAAGGAACATATCAGAAACACCAACTTCCGAATAGCACAGGAAGACCACCCAACGTCGGACTTCATTGCCGACGACATCATACTGAGTGACAAACTGACGTCGCTTGCCTTTACAGGACAACCTCGCAGAATGACATTCATACTTGTGGCTCTATGCACCGAGGGAAGCGCCCAATTCACTATCGACACCCAAAGACATGACGTGCAGAAGAATGATATTATCATCATCTCCGACCGACACGTTATCGACAACTATGCAGCCTCAAGCGATGCTGCCGGACTCGCCATGATGCTGTCGGTAAACTTCTTCTATGAGGTGGTCAACGATGTGAGGGACGTGTCATTGCTGTTCTTGTTCTCACGTAATCACCCTGTAGTATCTCTCAACGAAAATGAGGTGCAGACATTCAAGGAGTATTTCTTTTTCCTCAAGAAGAAGATAGCGGAAACAAATAACCATTACCGTCGCGACCTCGTGAGAACCCTGGTACTGACAATGTTCTACGACCTGAGTAATGTCATTTATCGTGTGCAGCAGATAGAGAACAAACGACAGACAAGAGCAGATGCCATCTTTACGCAGTTTATCAAACTGGTTGAAGACAACTATAGGCACGAGCGGAGGGTAAGCTGGTATGCCGAACAGATGTGCATCACTCCCAAATACCTGTCGGAGACGGTCAAGGCGGTAAGCAAGAACACTCCCAACGAATGGATTGACAAATATGTTACCCTCGAAGCACGCGTACTCCTAAAGACTTCAACGTTGACAATTAAGGAAATTGCCGACGAACTTCATTTCGCCAACCAATCGTTCCTTGGCAAGTTCTTCAAGGAGCATGTTGGGGTGTCGCCCTCTGAATATCGAAGAAAATAACAATTTGGAAAACAAAAAAGTCATATAAAACAGATATATGAAACAAATCCAAAAGTATTAGCTACAAATAATTGCCTTTGATTCACTATTATTTCTTACCTTTGCACCAAACTTAAGAGCTTATGGACAACTACGAAATATTATCTGACTATTATCAGAAGAACATTAATGAGATGAGGGCATTTGCAAGGAAGATCGTCAAGGACGATTGCGTTGCAGAGGATATTGTGCAGGACTGCTTTGTCAGGATGCTCAATATCAAGGAACTCATCATCGAACGTAGTCTGCCCGCCCTTGTCCATAAGACACTCCGCAACATGTGTTTCGACTATATTCGGCGTACAACCTTCCATAAGGAAGTATGCAAGGAGCTCATTTCTACACAGTCGGCATGGCACGACATGGAATCTGAAATATTTGCCCACGATATTTGCGAGAAACTGGAACAGGGTATTTCCACTATGTCTAAACGTTACCAAATTATCTATAGAATGAATATTTACGAAGGAAAGAAGGTGGCTGATATCACAGAAACATTAGGTTTGAGTTATAAGGCAACAGAAAACTGCTTGGGAAGAGCACGTGCTGAAATGCGTACATTTATGAGGATGTGCATGTCATTGCTATTCTTGATTATAATGTCGATTCCATCGCTTGCCGCCGATAAATTCGTCGGTTTCAACGGAGGCGACTTCCACCTTAATGCTAATGGAAAGGTGAACATTGCAATAGATGACAACGACCATGAGGGTGTGAGAATTGCAGCTCGTTCATTGGCTTTGGATATAAAAAATGTCACCAACTGCCAAGCTGGTCTCAACGGTAATGATGCCACAATCCTTGCCGGCACAATCAGTAAGTCGAAGGTAATAGACAATATATTAAAGAATAACAAACTGACCGACCAACTGAAAGGAAAGACCGAGAAATTCATCATCACTGTGGTGGACAACAAGTTGGTCATTGCCGGTAGCGACTACCGCGGCACTATCTTCGGACTATACGAACTCTCGCGACAGATAGGTGTATCTCCATGGTATTGGTGGGCAGACGTGCCTGTTGCCAAACATAAGGACATATATATTAATAAAGGTGTATATACCGACGGGGAACCAGCTGTGCGCTATCGTGGACTGTTCCTCAACGACGAGGCTCCCTGCCTCACCACATGGGTAGCTAATACATTCAAGACCCAAAACGGCGGACATGAGTTTTATGCCAAGGTGTTTGAACTCATACTGCGTCTGCGTGGAAACATGCTTTGGCCTGCAATGTGGGGATGGGCATTCTTTGCCGACGATCCTCTCAATCAGAAGACTGCCAACGACATGGGAGTCATCATAGGCACTTCCCACCACGAACCTATGGCACGCAACCATCAGGAGTGGGCACGCCACCGCAAGGAATATGGTGCATGGAACTATAACACCAACAAGGAGGTTATCAAGAAATTCTTCCGCGAGGGTATTGAGCGCATGAAAGGTACTGACGACATCGTAACCATCGGTATGCGTGGAGATGGAGACGAGGCCATGAGCGAGGAAGCCGACACCCGACTGCTCGAACAGATTGTTGCCGACCAGCGAAAGATTATAGAGGAAGTTACTGGCAAGAAGGCTAAGGAAACACCACAGGTGTGGGCTTTGTATAAGGAGGTGATGGACTACTACGACAAGGGTATGCGTGTGCCCGATGATGTCATCATGCTCCTTTGCGACGACAACTGGGGCAACGTGCGACGTGTGCCCAATGCCAAGGAGCGCCAGCATAAGGGCGGATGGGGTCTCTACTATCATGTTGACTATGTGGGAGCTCCACGCAACAGCAAGTGGATTAATGCCACTCCTACGCAGAACATGTGGGAGCAACTCACACTTGCCGCCCAATATGGTATCGACCGCCTGTGGATACTCAATGTGGGCGACCTCAAACCGATGGAATATCCCATCACATTGTTTATGGACATGGCATGGGATCCCAAACAATATGATGCAGCCACTCTCACCGACCATACTCTTACATTCTGCCGCCAACAGTTTGGCTGCTGTCAGGCTGAAGAGGCAGCCCGCATCCTCAACCTATGCTGCAAGTATAATGGACGTAGCACTGCCGAGATGCTCGATGCTAATGTATATAGTGCCGAAAATGGCGAATGGGCAAAGGTAGTGGCTCAATACGATGCCCTTGAGGCAGATGCTTTGCGCCAGTTCCTGTCGTTGAAGGAGGAATATCGTGATGCCTATCGTCAGATTATCCTCTTCCCTGTTCAGGCTATGGCCAATCTTCATCGTATGTATCAGGCAAAGGCTATGAACGATATGCTCATTAAGACTGCCAATGGTAAGTATTCGGAATATACAGCTGCCGAAATCAACTATTGGGCTGACCGTTGCGCCAATGCTTTCCGTCAGGACTCACTGCTTTGCGACGAATACAACACCAAGATGTCGGGAGGCAAATGGAATGGTATGATGATTCAGAAGCACATCGGATATACATCATGGAACGATGATTTCCCACGTGACATTATGCCAAAGGTGGCTCGTGTGGAAGCAAATACAGATGGAGGCAACATCATCCCATGTATCAATGGTATCGCCAATATCGAGACAATGGCATATTATGAGAAGAAGGATGCAGCTAATGCCCGATGGACTGAAATCCCATACATGGGTAAGTCGCGCTCTGCCCTCTCCCTTCAGCCATATAATGCCCCTATCGACGGAGCGTCACTTACATACAAGTTCTCTTGCTGTCCGAATGCCAAGGAGGCCAGCATCCATATCGTCGAGAAATCCACTCTCGACTTCCTCAACCAGAACGGTTTCACATATAGTGTAAGCGTTGACGGCGGTGAGGCACAAGTAATAAACTTCAACGGCAATCTCAACGAGAAGCCCGAGAATATCTACAGCATCTACTACCCCACTATCGCCAAGCGAGTGGTGGAGAACACTATCACCGTCCCCCTCACCTCTACATCCGACGGCACCCACTCTATCACCATCACTCCCAATGCTCCGGCAATAGTGTTCGAGAAGATTGTTGTTGACTGTACAGGACAAAAACAAAGGGTTTCACATCTGTAATACAAAATTATAACGGTATTTATATCAACTACTCTTAAAATTAGATGCCTTTTATACAAAGGCATTTGAATCTTTAGGTTATTTCTATTACAATTTCTATAAAAGCCCGTCTTGAATTTGCAAGGATAGAGTTTCTTGTTTATATTCCCCACTGCGGAACGTACATTCCGCAGTGGGGAACGTATATTCCGCAATGGGGAACGTACGTTCCGCAGTGCGGAATATAAAACAAGCACCCTGCCCTTTTAAATTCCACTCGACTATATTTATAACTTCACTTCCCTTGTCCATATACCTTTATTACTACTATTATGATAACGTGATTAAGACTGTTGTCACTCCTCCCCTATACTATGTTTTTTATTAATTTTTCTATCACTACTATCACTTTATGGGTTAAATATCTAATACTCAAAGAGTTAATAAGTGATAGAAGGAGTGATAGAAGAGTGATAGAAGAAGGCCTTTTTTTGATAAAAATGGCTATTTTTTGAGCATGTTCTGCGCAATTACGAGCCAATTTGCATCAATTTCCGTGTTAAAATTATGTTAATTCAGCAAAAACACGCTCAAAACCGTTCAAAAACGATATAAAAAAGGCATGTTTCGAGCGACTACATACTATATTATATTACTTAACTTTTGCAAAAGTTTATAAAACCACAGAGTTTAAGAGATAGTTTGCCGCATGGAAACTCTGTGTCCTCCACAAGTTTTTTCTTCGTATAATAGAAGAAATACAACCCAAAAGTTGCATTATTCATTATTATTGTGTAATTTTGCACCATAAATAATACGAATATGGAAGTTAAGAAGTTCTATCGGTTAAAATGCCTTCATGGAGGACATCCGCAGCATAGAGCGCGACACCGACGGACTGCTGGACGAAATAATGAAGTAAAAGTATGAATGAATTGACGACCAACGGCAATGTTTTGAACGACATCCGCAGGATTATAGAAGATGGCCGACGGCAGGCGTATGCTGCTGCCGGTCAAATAGCCATTGCTACCTATTGGAACATTGGCAGGCGAATTGTGGAGGAAGAACAAAACGGACAGGAGCGAGCCAAGTATGGCACTAAACTTATCGCCAATCTTGCCCGACAACTTACGTTGGAATATGGTTCGGGATTTGGTCAGCGTAGCTTAGAGCAATATCGTCGTTTCTACCTGAGTTTCAAAGACATGGAGATTACGAACGCATGCGTTCGCAATTTGACTTGGACCCATCTTCGTATCATCATGCGCGAAGCAACGCCGGAAGGAAGGCAATGGTATATGAAGGAGGCATCTGAGCAGATGTGGAGCACACGTACATTAGACAGAAATGTTTCAACCCAATACTATGGTCGCATGATGGCTTCGCAACGTCAGCAATTAGAACTTCCGTTGCCGGTAGTTGAAGGTGAAGACCCGAAGGAATACATCAAGAATCCCGTTGTGGCAGAATTCATGGGCTTTCGCAAGGATGCTAAATTCGACGAGTCTGAGATGGAGCAAGCCCTGTTGGATAACCTTCAGCAGTTCATCTTGGAGCTTGGCCGTGGCTTTGCCTTTGTTGACAGACAGAAACACATCAAGACGGATACTGAGGACTATTATATTGACTTGGTGTTCTACAACTATCGTATGAAGCGATTTGTCTTGTTTGAACTGAAGACACACAAACTGACACATCAAGATGTAGGGCAACTGGATATGTATGTACGTATGTTTGACGATCTGGTGAAGGGAGAGGATGACAATCCAACCTTAGGAGTGTTGCTTTGTACCGAAACAGACAAGACCATTGCCAGGTATTCCGTACTGCATGAGAGCGAACAGCTGTTTGCCTCGAAATATATGGCCTACATGCCTACCGAAGAAGAACTGCGTCGAGAGATAGAACAGCAAAAGCAGTTCTTTCTCGCTCAGCATGGCAAGGATGGTTCTCACATGGAGGACATCCGCAGCATAGAGCGCGACACCGACGGACTGTTGGACGAAATAATGAAGTAAAAACTGCTTGGAAAAAAATTATGGGACAGAAAGAACAGATAAAACTCTTTGAGCAAAAAAGAGTGCGCAGTGTTTGGGACGAAGAGAAAGAGGAATGGTTCTTCTCGGTGATTGATGTGGTGGAAGTACTGACAGATAGCACTAATCCAACAGATTATCTTAAAAAAATGCGCAAGAGAGACCCTGAACTTGGCATCTACATAGGGACAAATTGTCCCCAGGTAGCTTACCAAGCCAGAACCCGTTTTGCGTGGTGACACCGTAAGATACGAATCTGGCAATATGATACTCGTAAGAGCCAACTACACCAATTGCAGTATGGCATCACAGAGACAACAGAATATCTGGAACGATTCTTCCACAACTTGCTAATGGGTGAACAGAATGAGTTGAAGAGCGTTAGTACCCAAGAAAGTACCCAAAAAGCCAATAAAAGCCTTATTGAAGCTACCCAAAAGGATAATTTTACTACCCAAAAGACGTTTAATACTACCCAAAAGAAGATTCTGAACTACCTGAAAGAGCATCCTCATGCTACGAGAAAAGATATGGCAGTTGTTATTGGCGACATTACCGAAGACGGTATAAAGTTCAATATTGGAAAACTGCAACAATACGGACTTCTGAAACGTGAAGGTGGAAGAAAGAGCGGAACATGGGTGGTTATAGATAACGATATCTTTTCCTGAAATATATCTGTCTCTTCATAATGCTTTATGTAGTGATTTCGGATGCAAAATTACACTTTTTCGATGATATATCCAAGGAAAATCAACACTTTTTCGACGTTACGATATGTTAAAACCAACACTTTTTCGATGATAAGCTATGAATATAAGGTCAACTTTGGTATGATTAATTACTAAAAAAGATTAATTATTTGCACGAACATTTGCAAAGTCGCCCCGAAAAGTGTCAATATCGGAATAAAAGTCGCCCCGAAAAGTGTAATACATGATTTCATTTGTAAAATAATAACACAATATGTTCAGAAGAAAGATTGAAAATACAATGACTATTTCATGAATCATTAATCTTTGGATTGAAAATGCTTTTCTATGTGAGGTCGTGTCAATAGTAACTGACACGACCTCTTGAGTTTTTAAGACTTCTACTTGTGCTGTTCAAATAGCCAGTCTTGCACTCCTGCAATACC
>SAMEA3663103__coassemble_241_pt1 | contig 33760 bp, 18 predicted proteins | sample SAMEA3663103__metabat2_low_PE_014 | metagenome-assembled genome bin SAMEA3663103 (sample SAMEA3663103) | pig gut metagenome | biome: pig gut; feature: pig-associated habitat; material: faeces | place: France | collected 2012 | reverse complement strand
TGGCAGTTTGACGGAGTGGTGGTGAGCGATTGGGGTGGAACGCACGACACCGACGAGGCTGTGAAGAATGGACTTGACCTTGAGTTCGGAACATGGACTGACGGTCTTACCATGGGTGCAACCAATGCCTATGACAACTATTATCTTGCCGATGCATACAAGCGACTCATAAAGGAAGGGAAATATACTACGAAGGAACTTGACGATAAGGTAAGACGTGTGTTGCGTCTGTTCTATCGCACTACAATGAATCGTCAGCGTCCGCACGGATTCCTTTGCTCGGAAAGCCATTACGACGCCGCAAGGAAAATTGCTGAGGAAGGTATCGTTCTGCTAAAGAATGATGAGGGGACTGTCTTGCCTATTAATATTAATAAGGTTAAGAATATCCTTGTAGTAGGCGAGAATGCCGTGAAGATGATGACAGTGGGTGGCGGTTCTTCTTCTCTGAAGGTGCAACGTGAGGTGTCGCCTCTCGATGGACTGAAAGCACGCCTGAGGGGTATTGCCGAGGTGGATTATGCCCGTGGTTATGTGGGTGACGTCACTGGAGCATATAATGGAGTGACAACAGGTCAGGACCTGTCGGAATCCAGAAGTGAGGATGAATTGATCGCTGACGCTGTGGAAAAGGCAAAGAAGGCCGACTATGTGATTGTCTTTGGTGGTCTTAACAAGAGCGACTATCAGGATTGTGAGGGGCATGACCGCAAGGACTATGCCTTACCATACGCACAGAATAAGTTGGTTGAGGCATTGGCTCAAGTGAACAGTCGCCTGGTATTTGTTAATATCTCTGGTAATGCAGTTGCCATGCCTTGGATAAAGAAGGTGCCGGCTGTTATTCAGGGATGGTTTATCGGTTCTGAGTCGGGCAATGCTCTCGCATCGATTCTTGTTGGAGATGCTAATCCGAGCGGCAAACTCCCATTCTCTTGGATGCAGAGTCTGGAGCAGTATGGTGCGCATGCTCTTGGAGCATATCCCGGAACATGGCGCAGCGACGGAAAGATAATTGATGAGGAGTATAAGGAAGACATCTTCGTGGGCTATCGCTGGGCTGACCAGCACAAACAGAAGCCTCTTTTCCCCTTCGGACATGGATTGAGCTATACCACGTTTGAATATGCAGGTAAGTCAAGGATAGAGAAGTCAGCAGACGGTACATCTCTCTTCACTCTTCATACTTCGATAAAGAACACAGGTTCACGCGAGGGTGCGGAGACTGTGCAGCTGTATATCCGCGACGTAAAGTCATCGCTGCCACGTCCGGTCAAAGAACTGAAGGGATTCCAAAAGGTGACCCTTGCTCCTGGTGAACAGCGTGATATTACGTTCACTATTGATAAGTCGATGCTCAGTTACTATGATGACAGCAAAGGCGAATGGGTGGTGGAACCAGGTCGTTTTGAGGCTCTCATAGGAGCATCTGCCGGCGATATAAAGTCGAAGGTGGCATTCGAAATGAAATAATTTCGTCATAAAAACGACATATCGTTTGGATTTCTCAATATTTTTCCGTACTTTTGCACTCAATAAACCTATAAGTATGAAGAAAACATTATTATTAGTAGTGGCAATATTGACTGGAGCTTCAGCATTTGCCCAAAAGAAACCGATGAATGAGTTTATAGATGAACTCATGTCGAAGATGACTCTTGAGGAGAAAATCGGTCAGCTCAACCTCCTGCCGGGTAACGACATTACCACAGGAGCAGTAATAAACAGTCCGTTGGCGCAACTCACTGAAGATGGTAAGCTTGGAGCTGTACTGAATGTGAAGGGACAGGACAAGATAAAGGAATTGCAGCGCATTGCCGTAAAAAAGAGTCGATTGGGTATTCCATTGCTCGTAGGGCAGGATGTTATCCATGGCTATCAGACGGTATTTCCCATTCCTCTTGCACAGGCTTGTTCGTGGGACATCAAGGCTATCGAAAACGGTGCCCGCATTGCCGCCAAGGAAGCCACTGCACAGGGTATCAATTGGGTGTATAGTCCGATGGTTGACATTTCCATCGATCCCCGTTGGGGACGTGTGGCAGAGGGAGCAGGCGAAGACCCGTTCCTGGGCAGTCGCATTGGAGAGGCTATGGTGCGGGGATTCCAAGGCGACTATGGCAAGGAAAATGTGATGGCATGCGTTAAGCATTTTGCTCTCTATGGAGCTGCCGAGGCTGGTCGCGACTACAATACGGTGGATATGAGCCGTGTGAGGATGTACAACCAGTACCTCGCTCCTTACAAGGCAGCGGCTGAGGCTGGTGCCGGTTCTTTTATGTCGTCGTTTAATGTCATTGATGGTATTCCCGCCACTTGCAACAAGTGGTTGCTCACTGACCTTCTGCGCAATGAATGGAAATATGATGGTTTTGTAGTCACCGACTATGGTTCCATCAACGAGGCTGTCGTTCATGGCATTGGTGACCAGTCGGTCACTTCCGAACGTGCATTGAAAGCCGGAACAGATATGGATATGTGTTCTATTGCATTTATCTCACAACTGGAGGGACTGCTTAAGGCTGGCAGGATTTCTCAGGCGGATATTGACAATGCATGCCGCCGGGTGCTTGAAGCCAAATATAAACTCGGACTTTTTGACGATCCTTATCGCTTCTGCGAACCGAAACGTCTGAAGACCGACATCTATAACGATGAGCATAGAAAGGCTGCAAGGGAAATGGCTGCGAAGACTTTCGTGCTGCTCAAGAATGGAGAAACATATTTCGGCGGCCGAAGGGAAAGCCAATGTTCGCCGGTTCTTCCTCTGAAAAAGCAAGGAAAGATAGCCCTTATAGGTCCTCTTGCCGACAACCGCTCAAATATGGTGGGATGCTGGTCAACGGGTGACATCCCCGAGCGTTATTCCACTCTTAAGGAGGCTATGGAGCGTGCTGTGGGTGACAAGGCACAAGTGTTGTTTGCCCAAGGTTGTAACATCTATGCCGACGAGAAGACGCAGGAGGGAGCAACATTTGGCAGACCAATCGACCGCGTGGATGATGCCAAGGCAAAGGCTGAGGCATTGCGTATTGCAGGCGAGGCTGACGTGATAGTTTGTGCAATGGGTGAGATGGCGGAGATGAGCGGAGAAAGTTCATCACGTGCCGACATTTCTTTGCCTTGCGTGCAGAAGGAACTCTTGAAGGCTCTTGTGGCAACAGGCAAACCTGTGGTGCTGCTCAACTTCTCAGGTCGCCCCACCATCATGTCATGGGAGGCTGAAAATGTACCTGCTATTCTAAATGTATGGTTTGGCGGTTCGGAAACAGGTGATGCCATCTGCGATGTGCTCTTCGGCGAGAAATCGCCTTCGGGTCATCTTACAATGACTATGCCAAAGGCACTCGGACAGATACCTATTTATTATAATCATCTGAACACGGGTCGCCCTGTGCCGGAGGGAGCAAAAGAGTATCGCAAATATCAGAGCAACTATATTGATGTGCGCAATGATCCTCTATATCCTTTCGGATTCGGACTTAGTTACACCACATTTGAATATGGCAAACCGCGACTGAGTGGTACATTAATGAATGTTGGTGGCAAACTTACCCTTACTGTCAATGTGAAGAACACCGGCAAATATGATGCCGACGAGGTGGTTCAGCTTTACATCCGCGATTTGGCAGCATCCATCAGTCGTCCTGTCAAGGAGCTGAAGGGTTTTGAGCGCATCTCCCTGAAGGCAGGAGAAAGCCGTGACGTCACTTTTGATATCGACACAGACATGCTTAAGTTCTATAATAGCGATTTGCAGTTTGTGGCAGAGCCTGGCGACTTCGAGGTGATGGTAGGCGGAAATAGCCGTGATGTACAGAGCTTGAAATTCACGCTGCAATAATACACTATGCGATGTTTGTTAACCCTGTTGATGTCGGTAGTGTCATTGTATGTGTTTGCCGACAATGAGGAACTTTACCGAAGCCTGGACGAAGCAATTGTCCAGGCTCCGGACTTTGTGAAGAAACGCGAGCTGCGAATAGATGTTGTCAAGCAGCGCCTCCAAAAGGTTACTGATGATGATGAACGTTATCAGCTGACGTGCAATCTCTTTAATGAATATATGCCATACAAGAGCGATTCAGCCGCCAAGTATATCTATGAAGCAATTCTTCTTGCCGAGAAAAAAGGCAACAAGTCGCAATTGTGTCATACGCGTTCTCTATTGGCTTTCCTTTGCTCGTCAACGGGTCAGTATGTAGAGTCGAAGCAAATTCTTGACTCCACAGATATTTCAGGTGTTGACAGAGAGGCACTTGGACAATATTATAAGTCGCTTACGCATGTATATGGCGAGATGGCATATTATAGCAATATCCCCAAGCTGAAGAACGAGTTCTTTGCAAAACAGGAAGAATATACAGAAAAAATATATGAGACACTCACTCCGTCACACGATTTCTACCTACAGTGTAAGGAGCAGGAGTGCTATAAAAAAGGAGATATTGAAGGAGCCCTTCGCTACAACGACAAGCGATTGGAAAATGTCCGTCCTGACAGTCATGAGTTTGCCATCGTGGCATTCTATCGCACTATGGATCTCCGTAAGGCGGGAAGGACAAATGAGGCGTTGGCATGGCTTACCAAGTCTGCCATCTCTGATGTGCGCAATGCAGTGATGGATCAAGGTTCGTTGTGGGAACTTGCCAATCTGCTATCCCAGGAGGGTCAACTCGAGCGTGCCCGTGTATATATCTCTTTTGCATGGGAATGTGTCAATACTTACAGCACTCATATGCGCAGTTGGCAGATTTCACCTATTCTGTCGAGTATTGACCGGCAATATCAGAATGAGATAGAGCATACTAACTCTATGCTGACCAATATGACAATTGCGGTAAGCATTCTATTGCTCATCCTTGCGGTATTGCTCCTGTATGAATATCGCCGTCGTCGCCAGTTGAAGGAAGCACATAATGAGTTGAGCGAAAAGAATGCTCAGACGAAGAGTCTTAACGACGAACTCCTTCAAGCTAATCTCGCGCTTGACGACACCAACCGCCAGTTGAAGACCCTTATCAGTCAGCTTAATGAGCAGACAAGGGTTAAGGAGGTGTATGTAGGACGCTTCATGAGCCTTTGTTCCGACTATATTGATAAGATTGATGATTTTCGTAAGCGTGTCAACCGTATGGTTAAGGGACGTGAATATGAGGAGCTATATCGTTTGACAAAATCCACCGACATGAAGTCGCAGGAGATAGATGACCTCTGTGCCAATTTCGATAACGCCTTCCTTCATCTGTTCCCCAATTTTGTTGCCGACTTCAATAAGCTTCTTATTCCAGAGGAACGTATGGAGGTGCCGGGAGAATACAAGTTGAACACCACTTTGCGCATCTTTGCTCTCATCAGACTTGGTATTGAGGATAGTTCAAAGATTGCCAAGTTCTTGCATTATTCGGTAAATACGATCTACAACTATAGGGCTCGTGTCAAGAGTATTGCTGTCACTCATAGGGATGATTTTGAAGTGAGAGTGAAACAGATAGGTATGTAACACACCTCAATAATCACAAAAAAACTTAATATTCCGTGCAAAGTTACGTATTTATAGAAATATAATGTAACTTTGCACGGAATATACGTTTAGTAACAACAACAACCAATAAAAGAAATATGAAAAAGAAACTCACAAAGGTGCTCGTACTCGGTTCGGGTGCACTAAAAATCGGACAGGCAGGAGAGTTTGACTACTCGGGTTCGCAGGCATTGAAAGCTCTGCGCGATGAGGGTATATCATCAGTGCTTGTCAATCCGAACATTGCCACTATCCAGACATCTGAAGGTATTGCCGACAAGGTGTATTTCCTTCCTGTGAACACCCACTTCGTCACAGAGATTATCCGCAAGGAACGTCCGGATGGTATCTTGTTGGCTTTCGGTGGACAGACAGCGCTCAACTGCGGTACTGAACTTTATCAGAACGGAACACTCAAAGAGTTTGGTGTCGAGGTATTAGGTACGTCGGTTGAGGCTATTATGAACACCGAGGACCGCGACCTCTTCGTGCGCAAACTCAATGAGAAGGAACTGAAGACACCGGTGAGTCAGGCGGTGGAGAATATGGAGGATGCCCTTGCTGCAGCCAATCGTATAGGATTCCCTGTAATGATTCGTTCGGCATACGCCTTGGGAGGTCTAGGTTCGGGTATCTGCCGCGATGAGGCTGCTTTCCGTGAATTGGCGGGAAGCGCATTCACCTTTGCCCCGCAGATTCTTGTAGAGGAGTCGCTGAAGGGATGGAAGGAGATTGAGTTTGAGGTAATCCGCGATGCCAACGACCACTGCTTTACCGTGGCTTCTATGGAAAACTTCGACCCGCTCGGAATACATACCGGTGAGTCGATTGTTGTGGCACCCACATGTTCGCTCACGGATGAGCAGGTGAAGATGCTTCAGGAGATTTCAATCCGTTGCGTGCGCCACCTTGAGATAGTGGGTGAGTGCAATATCCAATTTGCCTTCAATGCAATTACTAATGACTATCGTATCATCGAGGTAAACGCCCGTCTGTCGCGTTCTTCCGCCCTTGCTTCCAAGGCTACAGGTTATCCTCTCGCCTTTGTTGCTGCAAAGATTGCCCTTGGTTATACCCTCGACCAGATTGGTGAGATGGGAACCCCCAACTCGGCATACGTGGCTCCGCAGCTCGACTATATGATATGCAAGATTCCTCGTTGGGACTTGACCAAGTTTGCCGGAGTGAGCCGTCTTATCGGTTCGTCGATGAAGTCGGTTGGCGAGATTATGGCAATAGGTCGTTCATTTGAGGAGATGATACAGAAGGGATTGCGCATGATTGGTCAGGGAATGCACGGATTTGTGGGTAACGACCACACCCGTTTCGACAACCTCGACGACGAACTGCAGAACCCCACCGACTTGCGTATCTTCGCTATTGCACAGGCTCTCGAAGAGGGATATACCGTGGAGCGCATCGAGGAACTGACAAAGATTGACGTATGGTTCCTGGAGCGCCTGAAGCATATCGTTGACCTCAAGCATGAGCTGCAGAAATATAACACTCTCGAAGAACTGCCCGACGCTCTGCTCAAGGAAGCAAAGATTGCAGGATTCTCTGATTTCCAGATTAGCCGTTTTGTGTTGAAACCAAAGTCGGGCAATATGGAGAAGGAGAACGCCCAGGTGCGCCGCCATCGCAAGAGCCGCGGAATCGTGCCGGCAGTGAAGCGCATCAACACAGTTGCAAGCGAGCATCCCGAATTGACCAATTATTTGTATATGACATACGCCGTTAGCGACTCCGATATTGACTTCTACAAGAATCAGAAGTCGGTGGTAGTGCTTGGCTCAGGTGCATACAGAATCGGTTCGTCGGTGGAGTTTGACTGGTGTTCGGTGAATGCCGTAAACACAGCCCGCAAACTTGGATATAAGTCGATAATGATAAACTATAACCCCGAGACAGTATCTACCGACTATGACATGTGTGACCGCCTATACTTCGACGAACTGTCGTTGGAGCGTGTGCTCGACATCATCGATCTTGAGCAGCCTAAGGGAGTAGTGGTGAGTGTGGGAGGACAGATACCCAACAACCTCGCCATGCGTCTGCACAACTATGGAGTGCCTATCCTCGGTACATCCCCAATAGACATCGACCGTGCGGAAAACCGCGATAAGTTCTCGGCAATGCTCGACCGTCTGGGTATCGACCAACCAGCATGGCGCGCTCTCACTTCTTTCGACGATATCAAGAGTTTCGTGGAGCAAGTGGGATTCCCCGTACTCGTGCGTCCGTCATACGTGCTCTCGGGAGCGGCGATGAACGTATGCCACAGTTACGATGAGTTGGAGCGTTTCCTCGCCATGGCAACAGAGGTGAGCAAGGAATTCCCTGTGGTGGTTTCACAGTTTATGCAGGAGACCAAGGAGATTGAGTTTGACGCCGTAGCCGACAAGGGTGAGGTGATAGAATATGCCATTTCCGAGCATATCGAGTATGCTGGAGTTCACTCTGGCGATGCCACCATGGTGTTCCCCGCACAGAATATTTATTTCTCCACCATCCGCCGCATCAAGAAGATTTCGCGCCGCATAGCCAAGGAGTTGAACATCAGCGGTCCGTTTAATATTCAGTATCTTGCCAAGGGTAGCGACATCAAGGTTATTGAGTGCAACCTACGTGCATCCCGCTCATTCCCCTTCGTCAGCAAGATTCTCAAGCGCAACTTCATCGATACCGCCACCCGCATCATGCTCGATGCCCCATACGAGCGTCCCGACAAGAGCGAGTTTGACATCGACCGCATCGGAGTGAAGGCTTCGCAGTTCTCGTTTGCCCGTCTGCAGAATGCCGACCCAGTGCTTGGTGTTGATATGTCATCAACTGGTGAGGTGGGATGTCTTGGAGATGATTTCAATGAGGCATTGCTAAATGCGATGATTGCCACCGGATATAATATTCCTGGTAAGAACATCCTCGTTTCATCCGGCGGACTGAAGGGCAAGGTCGATTTGCTTGAACCTATCAAGAGATTGCAGCAATCGGGTTATGCCATCTTTGCCACAGAGGGCACAGCCAAGTTCCTCGGTGAGAATGGGGTGAATGCCACCGCAGTGTCATGGCCTGATGAAGACGGAGAGAACAAGGTGATGGACATGATCGCCGACCATAAGTTCGACCTCATCATCAATGTGCCGAAGAACCATACCAAGCGCGAGCTCACCAATGGTTATCGCATCCGTCGTGGTGCCATCGACCATAACATCCCGCTGATGACCAATGTGCGTCTCGCCAAGGCATTCATCGATGCCTTCTGCTCGATGAAGCTCGATGATATCAAGATCAAGAGTTGGCAGGAGTATAATGCATAAAAAGCCGTTTGTGTCTCAATTATTTGAGATATGAAACGTACTTAAAAGTATATGTTACATTTTTCGGGTGCAAAGTCGGGAATTATACCTAACTTTGCACCCGAATATTTAATGTAACATGTAATCTTGATTATGACAAAAGGAAAAACTAACTTTTTACGCTGTATGGCTACTGCCGCAGCAATGGCACTGCCCATTATCAGCGGGGCTCAGAACCCTATCGTGCAAACTTGGTTTACGAGCGACCCTGCACCAATGGTGGATGGCGACCGTATGTATGTATATACAGGTCATGACGAAGATGGTGCAGACTTCTTCTGGATGTATGAGTGGAGGGCATATTCAACAACGGATATGGCAAACTGGACAGACCACGGTTCGCTCATGTCGCTCGACACCTTCTCATGGGCGGATGACAGGGCATGGGCAGCACAAACCATCAAGCGCAATGGCAAATACTATTGGTATATATGTGCCCATTCAAAACTGTCGGGCGGGATGGCAATAGGCGTAGCAGTAGCTGACTCTCCAACTGGACCGTTCAAGGATGCGCTCGGCAAACCGCTCTTTGACAACGGCAAGTGGGACAATATCGACCCAACGGTATTGATTGACGATGACGGACAGGCTTATCTCTATTGGGGTAATCCTAATGTATATGTCGCAAAACTCAATGAAGACATGGTGTCGTTCAAGGGTGAAGTGACCATGATGGAGCAAACCGAAGAAGGATTCGGTGCACCGCAGATGAATAAGCGTGTGAAAGGCAAGAAATACAAGGACTGCTATACCGAAGGACCATGGATTACCAAGCGTAATGGCAAGTATATGTTGCTCTATGCCGCAGGTGGGGTGCCCGAGCATATTGCATATTCAATAAGCGACACACCGGTGGGACCATGGAAGTACATGGGACCGATAATGCCACTTGAAGATACTAAGTCGTTCACTAACCATTGCGGTGTGGCTGACTATAAGGGACATTCTTATTTCTTCTATCACACAGGTAAGTTGCCTGGTGGCGGTGGTTTCGGAAGAAGTGCTGCCGTAGAGGAGTTTAAGTATAATGCCGATGGCACATTCCCCATCATCCACCATACCGACAAGGGTGTTGATCCCATTGGCAAACTCAATCCTTTCCAACGAGTCGAGGCCGAGACAATGGCATTCTCACGTGGTGTGAAGTCGGAGCAGAACGCCAAGGACGGTGTGTATATCGCCGAGATTCATAATGGAGATTATATAAAGGTGCGTGAGGTGGATTTCAGCAAGCAGCCCCGATTCTTCTCAGCTTCCGTGGCAAGCGGTATGCGCGGTGGAGTGATGGAACTTCATCTCGACAGTATCAAGGGTGATAAGATAGCTGAGATAAAGATTGGCAACACTGGCGGATGGGAGAACTGGACATCCGTAAAAGCAGAGATAGAGAAGAACGTCAGTGGCACCCGTGACCTCTACTTCGTATTCAAGGGAGAGAAGGGCGTAAAACTGATGAATTTCAACTGGTGGCAGTTTACCGATGGTTCTGAGATGAGAGCCAATAAGGCCGGACTCATACCTTCAGAAACCAATCTTCCTGGTTCCGACTCTCCCTCACTTGATATGGAAAACCGTGCCCACTTCACCATATTTGCTCCCAAGACAAGTAGCATCGTAGTGGATGTAGCCGGAAAGAAATATCCGATGGAAAAGGATATCCACGGAGTATGGACATGTGTGACCGACCCTCTTGTTGTGGGTAATCACTATTACTTCCTCGAAGTGGATGGGTTTAGAGTGTCCGACCCCAATACATACACTATTTTTGGTTGCAGTCGCATGGCAAGCCAGATAGAGGTGGCTGAAGGAACGGAAGGCGATTACTATCGTCCTCAGATGGGTGTGGCAAAGGGTCAGGTGCGCTCGGTGGAATACTATTCCGAGAGTCAGAAACAGTGGCGTCGTGCTATGGTATATACACCAGCCGAATATGAAACATCCAAGAAAAAATATCCTGTTCTATATCTGCAGCATGGAATGGCAGAGGACGAGACAGGATGGAGCACCCAGGGGCGCATGAACCATATTATGGACAACCTGATTGCTTCGGGAGAGTGTGAACCGATGATCGTAGTTATGGAGAGCGGCGATATTGAAGTAGGCTTTTCTCCACGTCGAGGAAAGAATGTTGAGGAACAAAGAATGCAGTATGGCGCATCGTTCTATACCGTGATTTTAGAAGACCTTATCCCCATGGTAGAGAAGACATTCCGCTGCAAGACAGGTCGAGAGAACCGTGCTATGGCAGGACTGTCGTGGGGTGGATTCCAGACATTCAACGTCGTTCTTCCACATCTCGACAAGTTCGCATATCTCGGTACATTTAGCGGTGCCCTCTTCGGCATCGACGTGAAGACATGCTTTGACGGTGTATTCCAGGATGCTGATAAGTTTAACAAACAAGTGAAGTATTTCTTCATGGGCTGTGGTAGCGAAGAGAACTTCGGAACAGAGAAGATGACCTCCGACCTCAAGTCGATGGGTATCAACGTAGAATTCTACGTGTCTCCCGGCACTCATCACGAGTGGCTCACTTGGAGACGCTGTCTAAGGCAATATTTGCCGCATCTTTTCAAGAAATAATAGAGAAACGGGGATTTATTTCCCCGTTTTTCATTTTTCTCCGACTTATTCTTTGTTGTTTCATATAAAATGATTACCTTTGTGCCATAATCTAAAAACTGCCCATTACGATATGAAAAGGTATTTCTTTACTACACTGACAATTATGTGCGTGCTTGCTATGATAGCAGCTCCAAAGAAGAGTCGAGAGAGAATGACATTCGACCGAAACTGGTCGTTCCGCCTTTGCAAGGATCATGCAGAGGTGAAAATTGTGCTTGCCGAACTCGGTATAAAAGACCTGAGACTCGGTGAAACCAAGGCAAAAGCTCAAAAAAACAAGGTGACGGATGACACCGAACCAGAACAAGCCCAGGTTACGGCAAGTGAGGTGACTTCGGCAACGGTGCAATCTGCCTATGGCAATAAGGAATTCCGTTCAGTATCTGTGCCACATGATTGGAGCATAGAGTTGCCGTTTGACCCGCAGATGGGTGGCTCTGCCGGTTATCTTGCCGGTGGACAGGGCATATATGTCAAGAACTTCATCCTGCCTGCATCTGTCAAAACCCGTAGTTTGTCCATCACCTTCGATGGCGTGTATCATCGTGCCACAGTGTGGCTCAACGGGCATCGGCTTGGACATCATGTCTATGGATATACAGGCTTTTCATTTGATATTACACCTTATATTAACATAAAGGGAGAAAACCGCCTCGTTGTGCATGTAGATAGGGAGGAACAATCCAGATGGTACACCGGTTCGGGTATCTATCGCCATGTGTGGCTCACTGCCACTGGGGCAACAAGGGTGAAGGAGAATGGTGTTTTTGTCATTGCCAAGACCGACGGCAATGTGGAAGTAAACACCGAGTTGGTCGGTGGAGAGGGCAAGATTTCCCATACGATTTATGACAATAAGGGGAAAAAGGTCGCATCATCCTCTTCATCCACGTTAAAAGTGAACAATCCCCAGTTGTGGAGCTGCGATTCGCCTGTTATGTACACCCTTGTCACTACCGTAAAGGATGTCAAGGGTAGGGTGAGCGATGAGGTATCTACTCCATTCGGATTCCGCGACATTCGCTTTGATGCCAATACTGGATTCTGGCTCAATGGCAAGAATATGAAACTCAAGGGAATGTGCCTGCATCAAGATGCCGGTAGTCTTGGTGTGGGAGTGCCCGATGAGGTGTGGCTCCGTCGTCTTAAGGCTCTCAAGGGTATTGGATGTAATGCCATTCGCTGTTCCCACAATCCTCCCTCGCCGGAGTTTCTCACGATATGTGACACACTCGGACTGCTTGTTCTCGATGAGGCATTCGACAAATGGAAGTCGGGATATTACGAACCGTTCTACGACGAGAATGCTCATAATGACATTGCCGATATGGTGCTGCGCGACAGGAATCATCCATCGGTGATAGTATGGAGTATCGGTAATGAGGTGAGTGAGGCATGGAAGACGGATGATGAGGGAGTGAACCGTGCCCATGAACTCAATGACATTGTGAAGAAGCTCGACCCCACACGACCTACGATGGTGGCGTGTCAACAGGGCTTTGCCGATAAGTTTGGTGAGGTGACCGACCTTGTAGGGTACAACTATCTTGAAAACCGCATGATAGCCGACCACAAGCGCCATCCCAACCGCAAGATGTTTGTGGCAGAGGCATTTGTGTATTATTCCGGATTGAGAGAGGCAGTGGTAAGAGACTTTGTAGAATATAATCCGTGGAACTACGTGAGGGATAATGATTTTATTGCCGGTTCGTTTGTATGGGCTGGAGTGGATTATCTCGGCGAGTCGTCGCCATGGCCCGCCAAAGGATGGTGCTCATGCCCATTCGACATGACCCTGAAGGAGCGTCCGCAGGCAGCATATTATCATCCCGCATGGAATCCCGAGAAGGATTATCTCAAACTCGTTGTTAGGGATAACTGTTTCGACCAGGCTATAGGCACCGACCACTGGCAGTATCCTCCAATGGCAGATACATGGGATTTGCCTTATACCGACTCCCGTTGTGTGGAGGTGAGATGCTATACGACATGCGACTCCGTGCAGTTCTTCTTCCCGATGTGGAGTAATCCCCAACTGCCGCTTAAGCCTCGTGTCACAGCCGATTATCCCGACAACTGCATTACTATCCAGTTGCCGGCACGCCAGGGCAAGGTGCTTGCTGTGGGATATAAGGGAGGTAATGAGGTGATGCGCGACTCGCTCATCAATCATGGTCCTGTGGCAGATGTGCGGCTCGATGCCGACTATACTACATTGTCGCCTATAGCATCCGATTTCTCGATGGAAACGGCAAAAAATACAGTTAGCCATATTCGTCTTACTCTCGTTGACAAGGAAGGACGCATACAGCAGATGCAACCTCGGAAATTCCGTGTGGAGGTGGAAGGACCGATTCGTCTTCTTGGTGTGGAGACAGGTGACATGAGGCGCAAGGAATCATGGCGCACCACCGAACTCAATACCTATTTCGGTGAGGGACTCGTAAGACTACAATCCACCGAAAAGAGAGGGAAAGCCATTGTTAAGATACATGTAGATGGCTTCGAAAAGCCTTTTATCAAGGAATTTATGATACAATGAAACATATTCAGTGATTTATGATACATTTTTGTAGTTTTTTCTCAGAAAAAAGCCGTAATTTTGCAGACGTTATCCGTAAATAACCGAAATAGGCAAGAGAAAACAACAAGAATGTATCATAATTATGAAGAAACTATTTACCTTATTTATCTCACTGTCGATAGCTATGACAGTGATGGCACAAGACTTAAAGCTTTGGTATAGCCGTCCGGCAGAGCATTGGACGGACGCTTTACCTATAGGCAACTCGCGGATGGGTGCAATGGTGTTTGGTGGTGTCGAACAAGAGACATTGCAACTCAACGAGGAGACTTTCTGGGCAGGAGGTCCTCACAACAACCTTAATCCCAAGGGGCGTTATGCCCTCGACAACATCCGTCAATTAGTGTTCAACGACAAGTTTGCCGAGGCACAGAAGATGATTGACGATAACTTCAATACGCCCCAGAACGGTATGCGTTTCTTACCGTTGGGCAATGTGAAGCTGAATTTTAATTATCAGCCAGGCTCGTCGCTCCCCCTCGGGGGAGACGGAGGGGGGCTTTATTATCGCGACCTCAATATCGAGAATGCCACTTCCTCTGTCAGATACAAGGTGGGCGATGTGGAATATACCCGCACTGCCTTTGCCTCGCTTGCTGACGATGTTATAGTCGTGAGAATAGAGTCGAGTAAGAAGAAAGCACTCTCGTTTTCTCTCGGTTATGATTGCCCCGAGGCACTTCAACCGCAGGTAAGTGTGAAGGGAGCTCAGCTCACCATGCGCTGCAAGGGAGTGGAGCAGGAAGGTATTCCGTCGGCACTCAATGCCGAATGTCTCATCACAATCAAGGCAGATGGTAAGGTGAAGGCTGTGGCCGCAGAGGGTAATGGTAGCAAACTAACTGTCAATGACGCTACAGCTGCCACTATTTATATTATTGGTGCTACCAACTTTGTCAACTATCATGATGTGTCGGGCAATGCCGCCAAGCGTTGTGAGGAGATGATAAAGAAAGCCTTGAAGAAATCGTATAATCAGCTCTTTGCCGCTCATGTGGAAAAGTATTGTGAGCAGTTTGACCGTGTAGAGCTCAACATTCCGATGACCAAGGCTTCGGAGGCAGAGACCGATGTGCGTGTCAAGAACTTCAACCATAGCGACGACCTCAACCTCATAGCCTTGCTCTATCAGTATGGTCGTTATCTGCTTATTTCCTCGTCGCAACCAGGAGGGCAGGCAGCCAACTTGCAGGGAGTATGGAATGGCGGTATGAATGCCCCGTGGGACAGTAAATACACCATCAATATCAATGCCGAGATGAACTACTGGCCTGCCGAAGTGACAAATCTCTCGGAATGTCACGACCCGCTATTCTCTCTTGTCAGCGACCTTGCCACTACAGGTGCCGAAGCAGCCAAGGTGCTTTATGGGGCAAAGGGATGGGTGGCCCACCACAACACCGACCTGTGGCGTATTGCCGGACCGGTGGATGGCGCTCGTTATGGAATGTGGCCTAATGGAGGTGCATGGGTAGCCCAACATTTATGGCAGCACTATCTCTATACAGGCGACAAGGACTTCCTTCGCAAGTATTATCCAGTGCTCAAGGGCTCTGCCGACTTCTATATGAGTCACCTTGTGAAACATCCAAAGTACGGATGGCTTGTCACTGTTCCGTCGATGTCGCCCGAACATGGTTATCGTGGGGCGGGGTCTTCCATCACTGCCGGTTGCACTATGGACAACCAGATTGCCTTTGATGCTCTTAACTCCACATTACTCGCCACAAAAGCTCTTGGCGGCAATGAACAGTATGAGGACTCGTTGAGTCATACTCTCGCCCTTCTGCCTCCCATGCAGATTGGTCGTCACAATCAGGTGCAGGAGTGGTTGGTGGATGCCGATAATCCTAAGGATGAGCATCGTCATATCTCCCATCTCTATGGTCTCTATCCGAGCAATCAGATATCTCCCACACTCAATCCCCAACTTTTCCAGGCAGCTCGCAACACGTTGCTTCAGCGTGGCGACATGGCTACTGGTTGGAGTATTGGTTGGAAGATAAATTTCTGGGCTCGTATGCTCGATGGCAATCATGCTTTTAATATCATTCGCAATATGCTCTGTCTGTTGCCCAGCGACGCCGTGGCAAAGGATTATCCCAATGGCAGAACATATCCCAACCTCTTTGATGCCCATCCCCCCTTCCAGATTGATGGTAACTTCGGATTTACTGCCGGTGTGTCTGAGATGCTTCTGCAGAGCCATGATGGTGCCGTTCATCTACTGCCGGCATTGCCCGAGCAGTGGAAGAAAGGTAGTGTAAAAGGATTAGTGGCACGAGGTTCATTCGTTGTTGACATCGAATGGGATGGTTCGCAGCTATCCAAGGCTCGCATCATCTCCCGTCGTGGAGGTACGTTGCGCTTGCGCTCATATATTCCTCTGCAAGGAGAAGGGCTGAAGGTTGCAACCGGTACATGTCCCAACGAACTACTTGCGCCCGCAACAGTGAAATCACCTAAGGTGTCCGACGAGATTCGTCCGCAGTCGCCTGTTATCCCGAGGGTATATGAATATGATATAGAGACAACACCTGGACAAATAATTAATGTAATTAGATAATGAAGAAAATAATTATTGGACTCTTGGGCCTTGCTGCAACGATGTCGGCGATGGCAGAATCAAGAGAGATTGTAAGCCCCAGTGGTGGACTGAAAGTGTGTGTCTGCGACGATGGCGGTAAGCCTGTCTATACTGTGTCGCTCAATGGTGTGACGTGTATTGAAACATCTCCATTAGGAGTAGTACTTAATTTTGCCGACTATTCGTCTGGCTTGAAGATGGCTCAGGGTGAGGCTCAGAAGATTGTGGATGTGGATTATTCGCTCCGCAATATCAAGCGCTCGCATGTAAGTCATAAGGCATCGGAGATGGTTATCCCGTTTACTAAGGACGGCAAACCTGTGTTCGACCTTATGATGCATGTATCTGATAATGATGTGGCATTCAAGTATCGCATACATGCTCAGGGAGAGACCCAGGTGGCTGTGGTGAAGGAAGAAAAGACCGGTTTTGTTCTTCCTGGCGGCACTACCACCTTCCTCTGTCCACAGAGTGCCCCTATGCATGGCTTTGCCCGCACGTCTCCGAGTTATGAGACCAACTACACTCTCGATGACACTATGGGCAAGAACGGATGGAACGAGGGATATTCATTTCCGTGTCTGTTTAAGGTACAGCACCCTCAAGCCCCCCGAGGGGGGGAGTCCAATGCGGCATGGGTTCTGATTTCTGAGACTGGCGTCGATGGTTCTTATTGCGCAGGCCGCCTTCTCTGCGCAGCCAATTCCCCCCTCGCGGGGACACAGGGGGCTGGTGTTTATACCATCGGTCAACCCCAGAAGGGTGAGATGAATGGTGTTGGTGATGTGTCTCCTGCCATTGCCCTGCCTGGTGATACCCCTTGGCGCACTATCACCATCGGTGAGACTCTTGCTCCAATTGTCGAAACCACTATCCCCTTTGATGTCGTAAAACCCAAGTATGCCGCCAAGAGTGAGGCAAAGTATGGTCGTGGTTCTTGGAGTTGGATTATCGGTATGGACCCCTCGTGCAACTTCGACGAGCAGAAGCGTTATATCGACTTCTCTGCCGCCATGGGATATGAGTCGGTACTCGTAGATGCATTATGGGACACCCAGATAGGCCGTGAAAAGATTGCCGAACTGGCACGTTATGGCAAGTCGAAGGGTGTGGCTCTCTATTTGTGGTATAACAGTAATGGTGCTTGGAATGATGCTCCTCAGGGTCCCCGTCATCTGATGGATAAGTCACAAGCCCGTCGTGCCGAGATGGCATGGATGCAGAGCATCGGTATTCGTGGTATCAAGGTGGATTTCTTTGGTGGCGACAAGCAACCTATGATGCAGCTCTATGAGGATATCCTCGCCGACGCCAACGATTTCGGTCTGCTTGTCATCTTCCATGGATGCACCCTTCCTCGCGGTTGGGAGCGTATGTTCCCTGCCTATGCTGCCTCCGAGGCAGTACTTGCCAGTGAGAACCTGCATTTCTCTCAGGGTATGTGTGATGCCGAGGCACGCAATGCCTGCATCCATCCCTTCATCCGCAACACCGTGGGTTCGATGGATTTCGGTGGTTCCACTCTCAACAAGTTCTATAATGCCAACAACAAGAGTGGCAGTCAGCGCAAAACATCCGATGTCTTTGCCCTTGCCACTGCCATCATGTTCCAGAGTCCTGTGCAGCACTTTGCCCTTGCTCCCAATAATCTTGAGGATGCTCCCTCATGGGCTATCGACTTTATGAAGAAGGTGCCCACCACATGGGACGACGTGAAGTTTATCGACGGATATCCCGGTAAGTATTGCGTCATGGCCCGTCGCACTGGCAACAAGTGGTATGTTGTGGGAATAAATGCCCAGGAGTCTCCCGTCAAACTCAAGCTCTCTCTCCCGATGTTCTCTGCCGGCAGTCTGCTGAATCTCTACTCTGATACCGACAAGCTTGAGGGCTCTCTAAAGACAGTGAAACTCTCCAAGAAGCAGCAGATTCAAATCTCCATCCCTTGTAACGGCGGATTGGTGATTACCGAATAATAACCATACCTAATTAATATTATTATGAAAAGACTATTTTTCGCTTTTATGGCGCTTTGGTCGGTTGTGACAATGAAGGCGCAGGATGAGAATTTCTACATTTACCTCTGTTTCGGACAGTCGAACATGGAGGGTAATGCCCGTTATGAGAAGCAAGACATGGAGGGAGTGAACCCGAGATTCATGTCGATGGCTTCAATGGATGATGCCAAGTTGGGATGGAAAAAGGGAGAGTGGCACACTGCCGTTCCGCCCCTTTGTCGCCCCTATACTGGTTTGACACCCGCCGACTATTTCGGCAGGCAGATGGTGGAGCGTCTGCCTGAGAATATCAAGGTGGGAGTTATTAATGTCGCCATTGGTGGTTGCGGAATCGAACTCTTCGACAAGCAAAACTATGCTTCTTATCTTGAGAAGCAGCCACAGTGGATGAAGAATATGACCAAGGACTACGACAACAATCCATATGCCCGTCTCGTCGAATTGGCCAAGATTGCCAAGAAGCAGGGAGTAATCAAGGGAATGCTCATGCTCCAAGGCGAGACCAATACAGGTCAGCAGGATTGGCCTACGAAGGTGAAGAAAGTATATGAGAACCTGCTTGCCGACCTCGGACTGAATGCTAACGATGTTCCTCTTTATGCGGGAGAGGTGGTAGGCAAGGAGGTGGGAGGCCGTTGTGCAGCCCATAACCCCATCATCAACAAGTTGCCCGAGGTGATTCCTACCGCACATGTGGTGTCGTCAAAAGACTGTCCTTGCGCCAGCGACTCTCTCCATTATACCGCCGAAGGTTATCGTATCATCGGTAAGCGCTTTGCCGAGAAGGTCCTGTCGGTGCAGAGCGGATTCAAGAACCCCGTACTTTGGGCAGATGTGCCCGACCCGGATGTCATCCGTGTGGGTGATGACTATTGGCTTGTCTCTACCACTATGCACCTCATGCCCGGTGCTCCGGTGATGCACTCCAAGGACCTTGTAAACTGGAAGACTGTGAGCTATGTATTCCCCTCTCTCCACGACACTCCTAAGTATGATATGCAGGAGGGAACGGTATATGGCAGAGGGCAATGGGCCACGTCACTGAGATACCACAACGGACTATACTATCTCTATTTCTCCCCCAACGATGTTCCTTTTAAGGGATATGTATATACCACCAAGGACCCGCGCGAGGGATGGACTCTCGCCCATCGTATTCCCCATTTTCACGATGCCTCTCTCTTCTTCGATGACGACGGTAGGGCATACGTGTTTTATGGCACAGGAGAGATGAAGGAGTTGCTTCCCGACCTGAGTGGAGTGAAGGAAGGCGGACTGAGCGGAAAGGTGTTTGAGCGTGATGCCGAAGAGAACGGACTTCTTGAAGGTAGCCGTGTCATCAAGCACGACGGCAAGTATTATCTCATCATGATTTCTTGGCCTAGAAACAAACCCCGCCGCCAGTTGGTATATCGTGCCGACAATATCCAAGGTCCATACGAGAAGAAGGTGATACTGGAATCTACGTTTGGTGGATTCCCATACGCTGCCCAGGGAACAATCGTTGATGACGGTAAGGGCAACTGGTATGGAGTGATTTTCCAGGATCGTGGCGGATGTGGACGCGTGCTCACTCTCATGCCTTGCACATGGAAGGACGGATGGCCCATGCTCGGCGATGAGAATGGAAAGATTCCCGCTGTGATGGGTAAACCTATTGCGGGATATGACGGAGGAGGTATTGTATCGAGTGACGAGTTTGACTCCGAGAAGATGAATATCGACTGGCAGTGGAATCACAATCCCGTTAATGAGGCATGGTCGCTCACTGAGCGTCCCGGATTCATGCGTCTCAAGACGAGTAGGGTGGTGCCTAACATCTATCTCGCCCCTAATACTCTGACACAGAGGATGGAAGGTCCCGAATGTAAGGGCGTAGTAAAGATGGACATCTCAAAGATGAAGGATGGCGACGTGGCAGGATTCAGTGCCTTTAATGGTGATGCCGGAGTGGTGAAGGTGATGAAGCAAGGCAAGAAACTTGTTGTCCTTGCTGAGAGCCAGAGCTGCAAGATGAGCGACAAAGAAAAACTTATCACCGAGGTGACGGTGACGGAGGCTTTTCGCAATGAACTTGACAAAAAGACCAAGGATGTTTATTTCCGCATTGATGCCGACTTCCGTCCTGGCAAGGACCTCGCCACCTTATATTATAGTATAGATGGTGATAACTGGACAAAGGTGTTGAGCGATTATAAGATGATATTCGATTACACCCGCTTCTTCATGGGTTCTAAGTTTGCCATCTTCAATTATGCCACCAAGAAGAAGGGTGGATATGTGGATGTTGATTGGTTCAGATATGAGAAAATGAAGAATTAAAAAATTGAAAAATTGAAATAATATGAAGAAAAAACTGATTTTTGCAGCCTTGTCAATGGTTGCTACTCTGGCTACAGCCCAGAACCCCTATCTCCCTCTGTGGGAGCACTTGCCCGACGGCGAGCCCCGCGTGTTCGAGGATCCTGATAATCCTGGTAAGATGAGAGCTTATATCATAGGCTCACACGACCTTACCTACACCGCCTACTGCGGTCCCGACATCCGCATGTGGTCGGCACCAGTGGAAGACTTGACACAGTGGCGCGACGAGGGTCCCATCTTCTCATACTTCGTCAATGGAAAGTGGGACACTATGTTCGCTCCCGACCTTGTGGAGACTGTTGACAAGACAACCGGTAAGAAAACCTATTGGCTCTATCCCCACTCACGCGGATGGCGTCGTGTGGCTACGGTGTGCAAGGGCGATCGTCCCGACGGACCGTTCACTCCCGTCAATCTCAATGCCGATGGAACAGCTTGTGTAGATGGTTCGCTCATCGACTTCGACCCCTCAGTATTCGTTGAGAAGATCACCAACAAGAAGGATCCCGACTATGCCCGCGGATTCCGTGCATACGTGTTCTATGGTTTCCGCCATTCCACAGCTTACGAGCTCGACCAAGACAATATGTATGCAGTGCGCCCCGGTACAGAGATTCACGATTACTTCATTCCTGCCTCCGAGCGTTATGGAGTGATTCGCGACCCCGAAGGAACACAATATCCCGCCCTTTATAAGGGTCAGAATCCTGGTGATTTCAATTTCTTTGAGGCATCCAGCATCCGTCAGGTGGGCAACAAGTATGTGATGGTGTTCTCTGGATACAGCGGTCCGGAATACGGACAGGGTTCTACCAACTCCGCCTTGCGTTATGCCTTCGGCGATTCTCCCCTCGGTCCTTGGCGCTCAGGAGGTGTGCTAGTTGATTCACGTGGTATAGTGCCCAATGAAGACGGTACACATCTTGTTGGTATGAATGCCGCCCACAACACCCACGGTTCTATCCAGGAAATCAATGGTCAGTGGTATGTCTTCTATCATCGTCCTCCCCGTGGTTTCGGTTTTGCGCGTCAGGCAATGGTAGCCCCTATCAAGATTGAGTGGGACAAGAAACCTGTGGCAAAGGGTGGAGTGGTGCGCATCACTGCCTACGACCCCTACGCCAAGAACAACGAGTGGACAGCCAAGGCTTCCGACGGTATGCAATATACTGGTGCCGAGGTGACAAGTGAGGGATTCCATATCTTCGGTCTTCCTCCCTACGCTTATTATTCAGCTGGTTATGCATGCTATATGAGCGACCAGAAGTGGATGCAGGACAACTTCGACGTATGGAACAACAGTATGGACCTTGCCGGAGTGCCCAATGGCGGAGTGGTTGGATTCAAGTACTTCGGCTTTGGCGGTCTTGCTAAGCACACCAAGGGTATCAAACCATTTGAAGGAACAAAGAAAGGCGACAACACCAAGCTCTGTATCAATATGACTCCGAAGGGCAAGGGAGCCTTCCGTGTGCGCGTGATGCTCGATGGTCCTTACGCAAATTCAACATGGAATGGTAAGGAAATAGCTGTTGTAAATGTACCTGCCAATGCTGCCAAGGAGGCAAAGACCTATGAGGTGGCAGTTCCCGCCGTAGAGGGACTCACAGGCAAGCATGGTATATATCTCGTGGTGGAAGGAGCAGGCAATGAACCGCTTGTTGATTTCCACGGTATAGGTTTCGCCAAGACAGGTAAACCCTGCCAGCGTCCTGTCGTTCCCACAGTTTCCATACTTGTTGATGGCAAGGCATTGGCAATGCCCGCCAAGCCACTCTTCTCCACCAATGACAACGGTCTGATGGATCTCTCTCATTATCAGTTGTATGCTCCTCTCACCGACAAGTCGGTTATCAAGGCAACAGCCAATGGTGGAAATGTAGATATCAAGATTGGTAAGATTACCGATGGCAGAGCTACTGTGAGATGTACCTTAAATGGTAAAGAGAAAGTATATCTTATTAATTAATTATTATTATTATGAAAAAAACTCTATTGACTATGGTTGCAGCAGGAGTTATGGCAACAGGAGCCATGGCACAGACCGCAACATTCAAGTACTTCAGCTATGAAGGCAACGACAGTCGATTTGACAAGACTATCGACAATGCCAATGAGTATTTTAACCCCGTGATGGCAGGATTCTATCCCGACCCGTCCATCTGTCGCAAGGGAGATACCTATTACCTTGTCAACTCGTCGTTCTCGTTCTTCCCCGGTGTACCAATCTTCGAGAGCAAGGACCTTGTCAACTGGAAGCAGATAGGTCATGTTCTCGACCGCGAGAGTCAGTTGCCTCTCGGCAATCAGCGTGTGTCGGGAGGTATCTTTGCCCCGGCAATATCGTATAATGAGAAGAACAAGACTTTCTATATGATTACTACCAATGTAGGCAAGGGCAATTTCTATGTGAAGAGTCAGGACCCTGCCAAGGGATGGAGCGAGCCGATTTATCTGAAAGAGGTGGGCGGTATCGACCCGTCGTTCTTCTTTGATAAGAACGGTAAGGCTTACATCGTTAACAACGACGCCCCATCGAGCAAGCCCAACTATGAGGGTGAGCGTTCGATATGGATACACGAGTTTGATGTGAAGAACGACTGCGTCATCGGTGAGCAGAAGGAAATCCTTAGAGGCGGAACCCATGTGGTTAAGAACCCGATATGGATAGAGGGTCCGCATCTCTTCAAGGTGGGCAAATATTATTATCTTATGTGCGCCGAGGGTGGAACATGCGATTTCCACAGTGAGGTGATTCTCAGGGCAAAAGACCCAATGGGACCATGGGAGGAATACACCGAAGGCAATCCTATATTGACACAGCGAGTGGGACTTGACCCCAACCGCCCCGACATTGTGACTAGTGCCGGACATGCCGACATTGTACAGGGCCCGAAAGGTGATTGGTGGGCAGTGTTCCTCGCTTGCCGTCCCTATCAGGATGATTTCTATAACACAGGTCGCGACACGTATTTGCTGCCTGTGACATGGAAGGACGGATGGCCCACAATACTCGAAAGCGGACGCGTGGTGCCCACAGTCAACAAGAAGGCTGGTCTGCAATATGAGGCTGGATTGTGTAATACCGGAAATTTCAGCTATGTGGATCGTTTTGATAGTCCCACACTCGACATGCGCTGGATGTATCTGCGTAATCCCGACCTCTCGGCATATAATGTGGGAAGTAATGGGTTGAGTATAAAGGCTTCGGATGCCAATGTCCATCAGGTGAAGCCCATCACAGCAGTGTTCCGTCGCCAGCAGCACAATACCTTCACTGCCGAGACGGAAGTAATGTTCACCCCCGCTAATGACAAGGAACTGGCAGGTTTTGCCCTGTTGCAGAACGAACAATATAACTTCACCTTTGGCAAGACAAAGGTAGGCGGACGCACAGCCATCGTTCTCACTCGCGCAGAGAAGAACAATGTTGTGATAGGTTCGAAGTTCCTCTGCGAGAAATGTGCCGATAAGCCAGTCAGGCTTCGCATCCATGGTGATGGGCGTTATTACGACTTCAGTTACTCGTTAGATGGTACCACTTGGAATATTATCGCCCAGGGCGTTGATGCTGTCAACTTGAGCACCCATCAATCGGGTGGATTCATTGGAGCATGCATAGGTTTGTATGCCACAAGGAATAAGTAATAATAAGGGATGTTTTGTCGATGTAAAATCCCGCTAATATTTCAAGAATTAAGGATTAAGAATACGGAATTTGTTTAAAAATCGTTATGCGATTGCAAATTCTTAATTCTTAATTCTTAATTCTGATTTTTTTTTCATACCTTTGTAGCCATTAATATCATTAATATCAATGGACGACGAAATACTTCAATCACAAGAACAATCTGCGGTGGAATACACCGACGACAATATCCGCCACCTGTCGGATATGGAACACGTGCGCACTCGCCCGGGTATGTATATCGGTCGCCTTGGCGACGGATCGCTTCCTGAGGACGGTATATATGTGCTCCTAAAGGAGGTGATAGACAATTCTATCGACGAATTCAAGATGCATGCTGGCGACCGTATAGAGATTACCGTTGACGAGCAGTTGCGAGTGACGGTGAGGGATTATGGACGAGGCATTCCGCAGGGCAAACTCATCGAGGCGGTGAGTGTGCTTAATACTGGTGGAAAATACGACTCAAAGGCGTTTAAAAAGAGCGTAGGATTGAATGGAGTGGGTGTAAAAGCGGTAAATGCGCTCAGTTCCCACTTCGAAGTGCGCTCATTTCGCGACGGGCAGGTGCGCTCCGCCACATTCGAAAAGGGAATATTGCAGAGCGACAAGACTGAACCCACGGACGATGAGAACGGTACGTATATCTTCTTCGAACCAGATAACTCGCTGTTTCTCAACTACTCCTTCCATGATGACATCATCGAGACCATGCTCCGCAACTACACTTATCTCAACACGGGGCTTGCCATCATGTATAACGGAAGGCGCATCCTTAGTCGCAACGGACTCAAAGATCTTCTCAACGACACGATGACGGGTGACGGTCTCTATCCTATCATCCACCTCAAGGGCGAGGACATCGAGATTGCCTTCACCCATGCCAACCAATATGGCGAGGAGTATCACTCGTTTGTCAACGGTCAGCATACCACCCAGGGCGGTACTCATCAGAGTGCCTTCAAGGAGCATATTGCCAAGACCATCAAGGAGTTCTACAACAAGAATTTAGAATATGGCGACATCCGAAATGGTATCGTCGCTGCCATTGCCATCAATGTGGAGGAACCGATGTTTGAGAGTCAGACGAAGATTAAGCTCGGTTCGCTGACGATGGTGCCCAATGGTGGAGTGAGCATCAATAAATATGTGGGCGACTTCATCAAGACCGAGGTGGATAATTATCTGCACAAGAATGCCGACGTGGCAGAGGTGATGCTGCAGAAGATTCAGGAGAGCGAGCGCGAGCGCAAGGCTATGGCGGGAGTGACCAAATTGGCCCGCGAGCGTGCAAAGAAAGCCAATCTGCACAACCGCAAGTTGCGCGACTGCCGCATACACTTCAGTGATGCCAAGAACGACCGCAAGGAGGAGAGTTCCATCTTTATCACCGAGGGAGACTCAGCCAGCGGAAGTATCACAAAGAGCCGCGACGTGAATACACAGGCAGTGTTCTCATTGCGCGGAAAACCACTCAACTCCTTCGGACTTACCAAGAAGGTGGTGTATGAGAATGAGGAGTTTAATCTCCTTCAGGCTGCCCTCGACATCGAGGACGGACTTGACACTCTGAGATACAACAAGGTGATTGTGGCTACGGATGCCGATGTCGATGGTATGCACATCCGACTGCTTATCATCACATTCTTCTTGCAGTTCTTCCCCGAACTGGTGAAGAAGGGTCATGTGTATGTGCTGCAGACGCCTCTCTTCCGAGTGCGCAACAAGCGTACGAAGATTAAGAACAAGGAGGTGGTGGCTGCCGAGGCCGCCAAACCACAGGCTAAGAAGAGCGACTTCATTACCCGCTACTGCTATAGCGAGGAGGAGAGGATGAAGGCAATAGCGCAATTAGGTCCCGATCCCGAGATAACACGATTCAAAGGTCTTGGTGAGATATCGCCCGAGGAGTTTGCGGCTTTTATCGGTCCCGACATGCGACTCGAACAGGTCACTCTCCACAAGAATGACCAGGTGCAGAAGCTCCTCGAATACTATATGGGCAAAAACACCATGGAGCGTCAGAACTTCATCATCGACAACCTTGTGATCGAGGAAGATAGACCGGAGGAAATTGAAGATTGAAAATTATTTTAGGCACGGATGGACACGGAATTTTATAGACCATAGATGGTTTTTTATAGACCACAGATTAACACAGATTGGCACAGATTAAGAGCCAAAGGCTCTGATTAGGAGGATTATTGATTGATGATTATTGATTACTGATATAAATCTGTGATAATCAAAATATCTTTGATATTTAAAAATCTGTGATAATCTGTGATAATCTGTGGACAAAAAAAGTCTGTGGAAAAATATGTGAAGAAAAAACAGTGATAATCTGTGGACATAAATAGAAGAATGAAGACAAGAGCAACAATAATCGCCATGCTACTGATGACAACAATTTCAGTCATGGCACAGATGAAATTGAATTTCGGGGATGACAGTCCCCTGAGAAAATTGCAGATAGCCGAACTGGCCATCAGCAATCTGTATGTGGATAAAGTAGATGAGGAAAAGCTCGTGGAGGATGCCATACGTGGTATGCTCGAAAAGCTCGACCCACATTCATCGTATTCCACACCTAAGGAAGTGAAGGCCCTCAACGAACCGCTCTCTGGCAGTTTTGAGGGCATCGGAGTGCAGTTTAATATGGTGGAGGATACTCTCCTCGTCATCCAACCCGTCACAGGCGGACCGTCAGAGAAGGTGGGTATCGTGGCAGGCGACCGCATCGTCTCTGTCAACGACACTGCCATCGCCGGAGTGAAGATGTCGAAGGAGGATATCATGCGCCGATTGCGCGGACCTAAGGGCACTAAGGTTATGCTCGGAATAGTGCGACGTGGTATCAAGGACACCCTCTCCTTCAAGGTGGTGCGCGACAAGATACCCGTCAAGTCTATCGATGCCGTGTATATGATACGCCCCGAGGTGGGATATGTGCGCATTGGCAACTTCGGAGCCACCACCCACGACGAGTTTTGCGAGGCTCTCGAAAAACTCTCCAAGCAAGGTATGCGCAACCTCGTCCTCGACCTTCAGGGCAACGGAGGCGGTTATCTGCAGGCAGCGGTGAATATAGCCAACGAATTTCTGCAGAAGGGCGACCTTATCGTATATACTGAGGGACGACGAATGCAGCGCAATGAATATAAGGCCAAGGGCAACGGCAAATTCCTCGACGGAAAGATTGTGGTGCTCATCGACGAGTATTCGGCTTCGGCAGCGGAGATTGTCACGGGAGCCATACAAGATCAGGACCGAGGCAAGGTTGTCGGTCGCCGCTCCTTCGGCAAGGGACTTGTGCAGCGCCCCATCGACCTGCCCGACGGTTCGATGATTCGACTCACCGTGTCGCATTATTACACCCCCGCAGGCCGTTGCATACAGAAACCCTACACCAAGGGCGATACCAAGGATTATGCCATGGATGTGATGAACCGACTGAAGCATGGCGAATTGATGAGTGCCGACAGTATTCATTTTGCCGACTCGCTCAAGTGCTACACCTTGCGTGAGCATCGACCGGTGTATGGAGGTGGAGGTATAATGCCCGACTATTTCGTGCCGCTCGACACCCTCGCCTATACCAAGTTCCATCGCGAACTCTCGGCAAAGAGCTATATCATCAATGCCAATCTCAAATATGTGGATTCCAATCGCAAGGCTTTGCGCAAGCGTTGGACATCATTCGAGGAGTTCCGCCGCGATTTTGTATTCCCAAAGGAGGAGATTGACAAGATGATTGCCGATGCCGCCAAGGACAAGATTGTGCCTAAGGACAACGCCGAACTCGAAAAGACTCTGCCCAAGCTCTCCATGCAGCTTAAGGCTCTCGTGGCGCGCGACCTTTGGGACATGAGCGAATATTTTGCTATTATCAACGAGGAGAGTGAGATAGTGCGCAAGGCGGTGGAGATTATTGGGAATTAGGTTTTTTAGACCACAGATTAACACAGATTGACACAGATTAAGAGCCAAAGGCTCTGATTAGGAGGATTATTGATTGATGATTATTGATTATTGATTGATGATTATTGATTAATGATATAAATCTGTGATAATCAAAATATCTTTGATATTTAAAAATCTGTGTTAATCTGTGATAATCTGTGGACAAAAAAGAGTATGTGATAATCTGTGGACAAAAAAGTCTGTGGATAAAATAGTTGAGAAAGAGCTATGTTAATCCGTGTTATTTGTGCCTGAAAATGGGATGAGGAAACGAAGTCAATGAGGAATTTGCGATTATCAAGAACTATAATAATATTGTTAATAACCACTGCCTCCACCCTCGGCATACGTGCCCAAGAGGTGGAGCCTCTGATTAAGGCGCAGTGGGGACAGGATTATCCCTACAACCTGATGTGCGCCCCATTGAAAAACGACACCACCGGCACAAAGCATGTGCTGGCAGGATGCGCCCCTATCGCCATGTCGCAGATAATGCGCCATTTCCGCTTGCCTGCATCATCACCCCTTCTCGGCAATCACTATGAATACGACTGGATGTTCGCCCAACACACCGACTCCATCACCGACGACGAGCGACAGGCCGTTGCACAACTCGTGATTGACTGCGGTCGTGCGGCTGGTACGAAATACACACAAACCTCGGCATCCACCAAACTCAACAGTGTCATCACCGCCCTCAAACAATATTTCGGATATAACAAGAATATGCATATCCTCGACCGAAAATTCTTCACCGGTCTTGAGGGGCGCAAGGCGTGGATGAACACCATAAAGCGCGAATTGGCTGCCGGCCGACCCGTTATCATGCGAGCCGAGCGAAGCAAAACATATGCCCACGTATTCATCGTGGATGGATGCACCGACTCCACACTGCATTGCAACTTCGGATGGTATGGCAAGAGCAATGCCTATTACGACCCCGACACTCTCCACGGATTCCGCACCAACCAAAGGATGATAATAGGAGTGAGTCCGAAGACCATCGAGAGTAATGTGCGCAAGATACACCTTGTGAAACCCGGTACGCTGAGGTCGAAACTGATTGAGAACGACTGGCGCTCAGTGTATAGTCTGCAGGTGTCGGGCACCCTCGGCAGTGATGATTTCACTGTTCTTCGCCAACTATGTGGCGGCGGCACAAATGGTGAGCGCAACGGCAATGTGTGCATTCTCGACCTCACGCGCACCACGGCATTGTTCATACCCGCAAAAGCCTTTTATGCCTGTGAAAATCTCACCTACGTCAGGCTTCCCTACAGTGCCAAGCAGATAGGCCGTCAGGCATTTGCCAATTGTCAGAAGCTCAATGGGGTGCATATATATAATAATGTGGACGAGATAGGGCAGAGCGCTTTCTCGGGATGTTTCAATCTCTTTGATGTCGCCCTGCCGTCATCTCTCATCACTATTCATTCAAATGCCTTCAACAGTTGCACGTCGCTTCTCTCCGTCAAACTGCCCCGCTCGGTGAAGACCATCGACAGCGGAGCCTTTGCCAACTGTTCGAAGCTCGCCTTCCTCTCGATGTCCAAATCCACCCGCCTTCTTGGCAGCGGCATCATCAAGGGTTGTAGGACCCGTAAGATCCAGCGCTACTGACCAAACACAGAGCCACGGAGTCACTCGGTCGCGTCCAATGCTTGATGATTCTGGTAGGTTGAATTTTGTCCTCGGTAACGATGACGGTGACGCTCTTGCCGGCTTTCACTGCCTTTCTGATGCGGTCGATGAGTCGTTCGAGATATTTGCGCCCATTGCATACCGCTCCGGGTATGAGCTGGTTGCCCATCACTATTGCCGACTCCTTGTACGATGTGCGGAAGGAATGACCGGCAATGAATATTCTTTCGTTTCCTGATTCGTCGTTGAAGGAGATGATAAATCTCTCACCGCATTTTTTCAGGTTTGCCTTGTATGTGCCTGTTGGCACCTTGTTGTTGTGGTATTCCACGGTGTAGGGGATGGCCATTCTGCCATTTGCGAACAACTGGCCTTCAGTGTATAGGTCGTTGTCTCCCCATCTCTTTATTTCTATCTTCATATATTCTAGTTTTATATATCCCTAATTCCTAATTCCTAATCCCTCCCAATAGTCCCCAAAGTCCTTGCATCCCTCGGGCAACCGATGATGATGCAGTGTCACTCCGATGTCGGTGGCCAGGAGGGCGATTTGACTGGCGAGCTCAGAGCCAGCACGGTCGTTGTCCGGCCATATATCAATGTCGATATTGCCATCCACTCTCTCCGCAGCCTCGATTATCAGGCGCCGGTCGTCGCAGGTGAGCAATGTGGCCGACGGGACAGCTATCGCCTTATACCCCGCCGAGAGCATTGCCAGGCAGTCGCTCACGCCCTCGGCTATGCACAGGTGGTCGCCAGGGGCGAGTTGCGCCAGTTGGGGGGCATTGAAGATGATGGTTCGTGCACCTTTCGGAAATTGAAACCGCGGCTTCTTCTCACTCCCGAGATAGCGCGCCTGAAGATTCACCAACTCTCCGTCCACCGAGAAATAGGGGATGAGAAGGGAGGGGGCATTAAACCACCCTCCGTGAATACTACCGCTCATCGGCACCTCGCGCGACAAACTGCTCAGATGCATCCTCTCAGCCACTTCCTTGCTTATCTTCCTCTCGTCGAAGAGAAAGCGGCGGGCATCATCGTTGAGATGCGGATTGTTGATAAGGCGGGCGAGATGAACCAGGTCGGCAGTTTCTTCGCTTGTCTTCTTATATGGCTCTCCCGATGTATGGCTGTTGCCATATTTACAAGAGGTATTGCCCTGTGTATAAGAGGCATTGCCCTCAGATAGCCACTTGCATGCCTCCACAAACGAGCAGTTTCTCACTTGCATCACGAGGTCGATTGTGCTCGAGCAATGCTTGCCGCATGTGAAGCAATGCGCCGTGCCTCGGTTTTCATAAAAACGAAGTGACGGGTGACGGTCGGGCGAGTGGAACACGCAGTGGGCCTTGTGTCCCCTCACCTCTATACCGAGTCTCTCGGCTACCTCAATAATCGGTATTGCCTTGAGCTTGTCTATGTCAAAAGAGTTTCTCATATTCAAAAGAGTTTCTCATACAGGTCCTCTTCGCCTTCCACCTTCACTATCCATTTCTTCTTCAGCCACTTGAAGATAAACTTGCGCGTCTCGGTCACGAGTTTCATCTCCTCGCGCTTGGCATTGAGTTGCTGTCGGCTGAATCGCTTGGGCAGGCAGTCGTATATCGACTCGCTGCGTGTATTATCGTCATCGCCATAGTTGATCACCTCCACGAGGTCCTCGTATTTCTTGCCGAAGAGCTTCATCTGTCCCGCAAGGATATAGTCGGCGAAGAAATAATACAGCCTTCTCACCTTCGCGCGCTTTTTCGGGTCCTCGCCCCAGAGGTGATACACCATCGTGGCGAGACGTGCGGCTGACGTCGAACTGCGCTTGTAGAAACTGTTGTGAGCATACGAGCCAGTCTTGTTCACCTCCTCGCGCTGCTTGTCACACCATGCCTTCTCGTCTTTGAAGAGCCAGTCCATGTCTACATCGTGCATAGGCTGCAGAGTGTCCTCCTCGGTATAGGTCTCGCCCATCAGTTGGCGTTGAGTCTCGGCTATCAGTTCGAGGTCGGCATCGGTCAGTTCCTTAAACATCGGCGAGTCGTCGCCCAGCAAGTCGCCCAGCGGGATATACACGTTGCGGTTTACATTGCCGCTCTCGATGGCATCCTTGTCCATATATCTGTTGAGGATGCGCGGAGTGGTGTTGAGGATTGAGCACCAGCAAATATCCACAGTGGCATTGTAAGAGGCGTCGCAGTTGGTATCTGTCGAGATGAGAGCCCCACTGTCATACGCTAATTTTGCGATGTCTCTTAGGTCGCCGAAGGAGCCTCGGCGCTCCACGAGTGTGGACAGTTCGTTGGTGAACACCATGAACGTCAACGGTTCGCCATACTTCCTTATCATCATGTGGGCTCGCTTGATGATCTTGTTTCTGGTGAACTTGTTCAGGCATATCTTCACCGTCACCGGCTCCTTAGGCTTGTCCTTCGAGTCGCCCGTCATGCGCTTCTGCTCCACCCACTCCAGTTCTTTGGCCTCTTCCTTTCGGTCGCGCTCTATCACCGGAGCCATCGTGAGGTTGTACACATCGTCGCTGAACGATTTGCCGTCGCCGCTCTGTGCCACCACGAAGCAGTGTATCAGCAGTCGGTGGGGCTTGCGCTTGCCGTCGTAGAAATACACGAATCGCAATCTCGGACTCATGGCGCAAAGGCATGTGAGCACGCACAGCACATTTGCCACCTTAAACTCCGGCACCTCGGTTTGATTCCAGAAGATGCGGAGCACTGGCGGGAAATCGCTCGCCAGTATGTGCTCCACGGATACGAAACTCTTTTTCATTCCGCACCTCCCATCTTTATTATCTCCTGCACGGTGATGTCCTGCAGATAGGTTGTTCCACCCTGCTGGGGATGATATTCGCGTGCCTGAAATCTCAGCGCCGCCCACACCACGTCGCCGGGCACAAAGCGCCGGCTGGCGAGAGTGCCGAGCATTGTGGCACTGAAAGAGTCCTCATACTTGCCCCCGATGAGTTGCAGCACCACCGTTGACTTCTTGATTGTCGAGCCATCTTGTTTCTGCACATTCACAGGCTCAGTCTGTGCAATCACCTTAAATAATGTCTTCATAATTCTTTATTTATATAGTATTTTGTTCATTGCGTCAGTAGCCTCGCAGTAGAGCACGAAGGCGAAGTTAGGGATGTCGCGCGGGTCGATGGCCTTGGTATGGATGCGGAATTGTCCGCGGTCGTTCTGCGTCATCGACAGCAGTTGCCCGTCCACAATCTTAGTGCCTCGCTGCCGCGGGCGACGTGGGGCAGCCTCCACAAACTGCATCTCCTTGGCATTTGCCGACATACTCATAGCGCCGTTCATCACTTTTCTTCCTGCACTCTCGTTCTTGTCGTTAGTCACTATCGTGACCTTCACGTTCATCAATGTCTTTTTCATTGTTCCTTTAATTTTATA
>SAMEA3663103__coassemble_238_pt1 | contig 33966 bp, 17 predicted proteins | sample SAMEA3663103__metabat2_low_PE_014 | metagenome-assembled genome bin SAMEA3663103 (sample SAMEA3663103) | pig gut metagenome | biome: pig gut; feature: pig-associated habitat; material: faeces | place: France | collected 2012 | reverse complement strand
TATCCTTCTTCTCAGCATAGGGATAAATCTTAAGCTCCTTCAGCACGGGGCGGATACAGCAGCCATACGGGCGGTAGATATTGGAAGTTTGCGTAGGCGAAAAGAGTGAGGTGTAATTTCCTGCATACGACGTCCTGCTGGCCGACATATAATACAAATACGTGAGATTTCCAATACTTGTGCCATTCATAAAGCCATTGGTCAGGAATGTAATTTCCTGGCCGTTTATCGTGCTGCGGAGTGTGATTTTGCTAATATCTCTATCTATCTCATCGCTGTGGATGGTCTCCCGGCTCACCTCCTCGGTGTTGGCAATCAGCTCGTTGATGTCTGCCGCGCTGGGCATCGACCAATGACCTCCCCACAACTGCTTGGCAGCATCATATACCGTCTCGGTAATGTCCGAAGGCATGATGCTCCATTTGTCATCTATATATGTGTCAATACTGTAGGAGTCCTTCTCGAAGAGCTCTCCCCATGCCAATCGCTTGCCGAGCTTGTTGATGACGGCGGCAATCTCGGAGGCGTCCATATAGGTGTCGGCCATACAATTACTTGTTTCCACACCGAGGTTGATAGGACTCCATTTCACCCCCGACGGAAGACCGAGATCTATGGCACAGCGTTCGTCCATACGATAGGTATAGACGATGGCATGGCGACCGTTTTCCACCTTAATATCAGGACAGTTGTAGGAAAATTCCTTGATGCCGGTATATTTGTCGCCAATGGTGTATGTGCCGTTTATCGACAATGTCTGAAGAGATGGAGAGTTGAGAATATATCGATAGTGCTCCACCTTGTTTTCATCCAGTGTTTTGGTGAACTTGTACATCGATGTCCATTCGCCTTGATGGTCCTGGGTAAACGAGTGATAGATGTCTATCTTGGCATATTTATGATTGAATACCAAGGTTGTCACGGCATTTGTCTGCGGGTCGGTGGGTTCGGTGTACATCCAGTCGATGGCTGCCTGCGCGCTTTGGTCATCGGCGGGAGCAGTCAAGCGGTTTTGTATGTCGGCTGTGCTTGCGCAGTTGTTGAAGGCTTCGGAATATGGGAAATAAGCCACGTATTTATATCCCAATTTATGCACCACCTCCTTGATGTTCGACTCGAGGTTCCATGCCTTGCCGTCGGGAGTGGTGAGCTTGAGGTTCTTGGCATTCTTGCCGTCTATCAGTGTCACAAATGTCCCATTGCCATCAATGATGAATAGGCCGAAGGAGTCGCCCTTCTTGAAGTCGCGGGTTACGTCATTGTCGTTCACGTCAATCACCTGTCCCCTCGTCTGCGGTTGGTCGATGACAGTCACCTCAAACCTCATGGCATGGCCTTCTGCCAATGACTCCGACGACGTGTAGATGTCGTCACTGCAAGCCGTGAGGATAATTCCTATTATAATATATATCAGTTTCTTCATCATTACTCTACTGTTATGCGTATGGAGCCACGCGTCTCCGTATTGGTGTTCCAGTTCTTTCCGCCATACACTGGTCGGATTAGCATGCCCGTATATCGGTGACCGTTTTGTGTCAATCCCTTCAGGGTGACAGTATTTCCATTTTGGTCTTTATACGTCGATTCCTTGATTCGTGGAGTGGTAGGTACCATATACCCATTCTCATCTGTAGTCCTGTTAGCCTCCATTTCCATATAGCTTGCACAGGATATATCGCTGTGGGAGGCTGAGGAGGCGAAGTAATACATGCCGCCGTAGTCCTCGCTCCAGGATGTCGTGGTGTGGTAGTTGCCAATGGTGTTTCTTGAACGGCATGACAGCTCGTCGATGCTCCAATCCGACCATGTGCCGCCGGGGATATAAAGCACCTCACCGTTGATCTTGCTCACAAACTTATAGATGACCACAAGATAGCGGAAGGGTCTTACAGCGTCAGTGCCATAAAACTCAGAGTTATCCTGATGCAGGTTTTTGTATGTACCATCTGCATTTTTCTCCGCTATCCATGGCGCATATCTCACGTTGTCCTCGTAATACCAGTCATGTACATATATATCGCTGTTGCGCATCAGTTCGTCAATCTCATTTTCGTTGGGTATGCGCCATTCGCCCTTCCACAGTTTGTTTCTCACCACGTCATATTCCGAACCGGCGATATTGCCGTCGATAGGTGAATAGGAATAGGTCCTGTCGATATATGTTCCCGGGTAATAGCCTTTTTCCGACCCGGATATAAACGAGGTGACTCCCGAAGCGTTTGCAGTCAGAGCATCACCCACGGCAGTCACCTTTCCTTCGTTATTGATGATGACAGCCGGTTGCTCATATTTTGTCTCCAGTTCGCCCCAGGAGTAATAGTCGCCACGGTCGAAACTCTTATGCAGTTCATCCGACATCAAGGCGGTCTTCTCATTTCCGTAGGCATCATACCATTTTCCGCCTCGCTTCGTCTGGTCGGCTGCACTCTCCGACCCCAAGTTATATGCCGCCCATATACATCCCGAGGGGAATCCCATATCCACACCTGCTGTCTTATAAGATTCGGTGGGTTGTGAGGAGATGGAGATGAGGATGGCACTGTTTTCCTTCATGTCCACCTTTGTCTGCCAGAAGGAATAGGAGGGAGCTTCGCTCTTGTCGGTATGCACCGACAATGCAGTGCCATATATCTGCAGTCCATTTTGCGGCAGGGTGACATAGCGATAGGTGCTTTTGCCTTCGGGCAGGTACATCTTGCCAAGGGCCACGGGCGCCTCTATCGTCAGGTCGGAATAGTCGCCATTATAGAACACCTGCAGCAGACTCATGGCATGGGTGAAGGAAAATCTCATCCTTGGTGCTGTCCATTCGGGATTATCGCATATCAGCAAGTCGGCAGCGCAATACTTCTCCGGTGTTGTCTGGTCGGCATATTTGGTGTTGAACACTGACGTGTATTTATTCTTTATCTCTGCCACCGACTTGCATCCCGTGTATTGCACATCGTAGGGCGCATAGGCAAAATACTTGCAATCAGAGTCGTAATATATCTTAGAAGTGACAACATTGCCGGAGCCATCCACAGGAAAGGCATTGCCGGTCTTTGCCACCACATATCTGAGGTTGTCAGCCACAAGGTTTCCGTCTTTATCCACCACGAACACACCGAGGTCATCACCCTCGGCAAATGTGGTGTAGATGCCGTTGTTGACCGATGCTCTTGTAGATACATCCTGCGTCTTTCCGGCAAACGAAGCTACATCAACACTTATCTCCATCGGCATCTTCTCCGTTTCGAGGAGAGTGTCGGTGGAGCATGCCGCAAATGCGATAGCTACCAATAATATATATAATATGTGCTTCATAATCATTATTATTGTTTTTAAGGAGTTCTTTTTTTCTCCCTCATCAACACTGGCCTTATGGCAAACCCGTTATACCGCTCACACTCTTGAATGGCATTGTCCTTGGGCGACATGTGTCCTGTGCTCGGGTCATTGGGGTCAATCTCGTATTTTGTATAGAAGGCGTAGGACTTATCTCTTGCTCTGTCTTTTGCAGAGGAAGAGGTAGAAGAAGTTGCGGAAGCAGGCGTGGATGACCAGTAGCAGCACCTTGCCTTTTCCACCTTCTTGTATGTATTTGTGCTCTCGTCAAGGCCGGCATATCCCGTGATGGGCAGATAGATGATACCAGTCACTCTGCCTTCTGAATCCTTCTTCTGCACCTTCCATACCGATGCGTCAAAGTCGAGGTTCTCCTCTGATCCCGTACCAGTGTCCACCTTCTTGACTGTTGACCATGTCCATTCACATTCATCTTTCATTTTTTCCCACATTGCCTTTGTCGGGGTCATCCAAAACCAGTGGCCTTCGCCAAGCATGTGTTTCACTGCATCATGCTCGGTATAGGCTATATCTGTAGTGGCGGTGCTGGTGTATCCGTCGGGAGAATAGAGCGTTTCCTCTTTTCTTGCCACCTCTCCCCAAGAGAAGAGGTGTCCTGTCTCAAGTGCTTCCTTTGCTCCGAGGTTGCAGGTGGCCCATAGCACGTCGTACTCCTTGCCCTCGTACTTCATGGTCATGCCTAAGCTTACGAACACCATCTGAGCCGTAATGTCTCCTGTCTGATGCCAGGTAAGCTGGGGAGTGACTACTATCTCGATGGATTCGGTGTTATCTATATTGTATGTGGTGCAATGCGATATCTCGATGGTGTTGAGTTTCACCTCCTTCTCTTCAAGCGAGAAGTTGAAGGTGTATATCTTTCCTGCCTCAAACTTATTGTTGGTGATGGCAGTTGAGTTGAGATTGAGTTGATATGTCAGATAGTTGGTGTCGATGGTGAACTTCAGGGGGACGTTGTTGAAATTGCCGTCGAGGGGGAAGCAGAGGTTATAGAATCTGCCTCTGTCTTTCATCGGTATCGTCACTTGGTCGATACTGGTGGTGAGCTTGTTGTAATATCCTGTTTTGTCGTCTTGCTCTGAAATAGTGCCGTCTTCAAATCTTAGCTTATTGGGGAATATCTTCAATCCATCATCAGATTCCATCTTGATACTGGATATGATGATGTCGGACGTGGTGCTGTTGGTGATATTAAAGCGGATGATGGCACAGGCGGAGTTGAAATGCGAGGCATTGGCAACAATGGAGTTGTCATCCACCGACTGCAATGTGGTGGAGGTATATACGTAGGAATAATCTTTTAATGTGCTGAGGTCGTTGACGAGATTATTGTAGGAGAATGTCGAGGGCAGAGGAAGATCGACTTGCACAGCAGCAGAACTGCTGTGAACGGTGGCTTTTTCCTTGGCGGCGGTGTTTCCTTGTGCGGCGGCGTTATCTTCATTTATCGGGTGGCATAAATACATGTTGTCGCCTTCAGCCACGGGATAGAGATATTGGTTGTTTTCTGAGTCATAGGCATATTTCACTCCACTGACGGTTTCCAGTTTGATTTTTGACTTAGCCTCATCTACTGTCTCAAACCTTGTTTTCGAATAATAAGCGGCAGCGGAAGACATCGACTCATAGAACGGCACATACCCGCTGCCATGCTTTATGGCAGTAAGCATGTTATCTCTGTTATCAGTGTTATCACTGTTATCCCAGATATAGCTTACCTTGCCCCCTTCGGCATCTGTGTTGTCATTCCATGAGCTTCTTGTCTGCTCGTCGGCGAAGGTGATGTTCAGTCGCCTAACGGAATCGGACACCATCTGCTCTTCATTGCACGAAGAGCACAATGACAGTGCTGACAGGATAATGCCAAAAGCTGGTTTAAACATACGTCCTATATCTCCTTTTATCTTCATTTATCTCCTTTTATTTTCTTTTGTCTTCGTATTTCTTCTTATTTCCATTCGGTCATGTCGTCGCCGGAAAACTCGCCTCCTGACTCAATATCATTGCAGTCGAAGTAGTTGTCTTGCGAAATGACCTTGATGAGCTTTGGCCCTTTCTCTGAGATGGAAAACACGTAGATGTAGTTCTTGCCGCTCTGCCATGTTTCACTGTTCACGAACGATGCCTGCTTTGTTTCTCCGTTACATTTGAGTGACACCTGCCACTGATTTGTGTTGGTGGCATCGGGCACACAGTAATAATGTGTTGCGGAGGTTACGGCATCGGAGGTGTTGTTGGCAGGGATGGTTACGTCGGCAAAACTTAAAGCGTCGGCACTCTTTCCTGTAGTGTTCACCTGCGATGTGGCTGTTGGTGTAGCTGTGCTCCAGTTGTAGGAATATGTAAGGGTTGCTTCCGATGCAATTTCTGCATCAGGAGTAAGTTTGATGTCTGAAATCGTCATATCTTCAGTGCCTTCCTTTTTGAAAGCTACACATACCCTGCAATGTGCATAAGCAAAACGGAGGTTTACCGTCTTGCCGAAATCATCAGAGCTATTCTTTATCCTCAACGGTTCTGCAGCCATTACGCTACCCGTCGTGTTGTTCTTCAGACTTAATGTCATCGAAGTGGCATTGATAGATGTAACTGCATCGATGGGTGCTCCTGCCGTAAACAGATAGCTGTCGGCATTCGGATTCCAATACACCAGATGTTGGGTGTCGTTGACATACGACCACTCATCAGCCACGAATTTCACCTTATAGCCATCCATCACCACTGTCTGCGCTCCATCCTTTTCCGCAGCTGCAAACACCTTGAAGTTGTCATACATCCCATTCGCTACATATCCCCTCGTGAATGGAGACACAGGCGCAGCAGACACCATAACGGGTGAATATCCAGGGACATCATCCCCGGATATATCATCCGCCTCCTTACAGCTAACGAGCAGCAGTAAGGAGAGCGATAATAGGGTTATCGTATGGTACAGCTTCATCTAATCTTGCAATGTACTTAGAGGTTGATGGTGACGGTGACGTCACTCCAGTCATATACTTGGTTCACACCGAATTTTATATATGAGAGCATAATTGGGTCACCATTATCTTTATAACCCACGTTGCTTGACATGACAATCTTGTAGATATAACGTCTTCCAGCCAGGAACTCACTGATATCTGCAGAATTGGCACTGTTTCCTCGCAAAGGTATATACATTACACCATCACTATCGGCACTACCCACAAGATATTCGTCTTGTTTAGTATCTGTATGATGAAGTTTTACCTTACCTGTCACTTTCATGCAAATAAATTTGCTCTCAGACAATATGCCTCCATTGAGGGCATCCTTTGTTCCATTCCACATGATTTGTCCTGTACCTTTAACCTTATCGTGTTCTGTGGTATTGGTAGCAAAGAGATAAGCATTGGCAGTGTTGTCAAAAAGGACTCTATTTTCCTCTGCTGTTTGTGAATTTATTGTTTTTGCAGGAGAAAAGCCAACTGAACGAGGGGTGGTACCATTGCTGTAAGTAGCTACACCTGTATTATCAACTTTAATATTACCTTTAGTGGATGAGTTCAGTATTTCAATATTTGAAACTGAAACTTCAATATCCGGAGCGGCAACCTGTATCTCTACAGACTTAATCTTGGAAAGAGCATGATAGAAATACAGGTGTACTATATCTGTCTGCGTGCGATTCTTAATATACGAGAAAAGGATATCCTGATTACCATCATCGCTTTTGATGGTCATCACTGGATCTGTTGTCTTTGTTGAGGCGAATGTTGCACCATTAGCAGAATAAGGGAAATAGGCAAAGAAGTCCATACTACCTGAAGGCCAGTATTTCTTCTCATCTTCATTATTATAATCCCAAGCTTTCTTTGTTTCATTCCATACCTGCTCTGTAGCCTTGGTTTCAGAACCGAGATAAAGATTATTGTCTGAGTTCTTATACCCCACAACACCAAAGCTACCAGTTTTCATCACGTTAATAGTCGCATCACCGCCTGTATAAGTGCGCGTCTTATTAGAATACGCATTAAACGAGATTGTGTTTGCCTTGTCAACAAAACCCTCTTCGTTGATTTCATTTGTGCAGCTTACAAGTGTGAGCAGTGCAGCACCCATAAGATAACCTAATTTTTTCATATTGTATAAATTTTAATTTAATAATAATGGTTTAATAATATCAATGTTAGAAAAAAATATCAATGTTAAAGTATTATATCCTGAACGATATCGTTCCACGGAACGGTTTCGGGAGTCATGCCTCCCGCCTCCACGGGGTCTTCCACAGTAGGCGGAAGATCTACCTCCATATTCACATCGATGTCGAGGTCAAGGTCGATGCCTATATCCACCTTGTGCTCCTCATACCATTCCTCAAATTGCTCGGTGACATCTGCAGTCACTGTATGAACAGAGTTATCGACAAGAACAAAGTTGATGGTCAACTCAAACTTGTCATCCTTCCCGATTTTATCCTCGTTGAAGCCGAAACAATTAAACGATTCGGTGAGCAATGCCTCCGTGTAGTCGCTGCTTCTGAACTCGCGGTTTACGAGGTTAAACCCATACACCGCTTCCTCTTTGCTGGGTTGCCTCGTAACAAGATTCACCGACTTGGCAAGACCCGTGATATACGACCTTTGCATACCCTTGCAGTAGTTCATCCCCTTTACATACACCTTCACATTTATTCGCTTCGTCACTGCCTTCTGCACAGTGCTTATCTTCTGCGCGATGTAATCACGGTAGTATCCCTCGGGCATGTCGTGATAATATTCTGTCTTCTCGGGATGAAAACTTACGTTTCTCACTGCCGACACGGCGAGATACTCGGGTTGGTCGGTATATATAGTGTCGGCATTGGTATATGCCGAGAATTCCTCAAAAGGCGACTCCATGTCGAATCGTATAGAGGGCAGCTCCTCCCTACTATCGTTGAACAGTATCATGTCGTATGTACCCGGAGCAAGCCTCACCACCGGCGATTGCCAGTTGGCGTCGGGCGGCAACTCCGTCACAAGTTTGTGTGTTGCTGAGTCAAAGGCTAAGATGGTGACACCATTCAGCTTATTGTCCTCGTTATATCCCTTGCTATCCGGCGCAAAGTTTGTCTTACTCCAGTCGATGTCAAACTGCACCTTGTCCCTGCTCACCGTCTCATAATAGAGATGGTCGCGCTCACACGACATGAGTGTCATCATGGCAAGACCACATATTATATATATTATAATGTATCTATTCTTCATGATGACCTATCTGTTTTGATTTTGTGAATGTATATACAATCGACACGTTGAGCGACGTGGGCAATACGGTGTTGAGCACCTTCGACACCCAGGGATAGTCCTTCACCTTGATCTCTCCGTAGGGGGTGTCGGCTATCTGGGTGTATTTCTGATATTTCGTATGCACAAATCCTACCGACGCTGAATATTCCATCTTCCATCTCTTGGATATATGATGTGAATAACCTATCACCGGCGACACATGCCACATCGAACCTTGCACTCCGCGGCGCGTCCACTGAAGATCGTATTTGCCCCCACCTACGGTAAGTCCGGCGAAGAGCGAGGTGTAGCTTCTGTCGGCATTATTGAAATAATATCGCGGAGTCACTGCCACATAGCGCATCTGGATTGTCTTGTGCCTTGAGGTGTTCCTCCACCAGGGATAAACGAGGGTTGCCTCGGCGGTGATGTTCTTGGTCAATGGTATCTCCACCGATGCATTCACGAATGTCAGCAGGTCGTAAAGCAGATTGGTCTTTACCCAAAAGAGGGGGAGGCTCTTGGTGGCGATGCTGGCAGCAGTGTCATGGGTGACAAGGGAGTTTGTTGTCATCGAGGCTTCTTCCACAATCTCTACCGGCTGCTCTTCAACAACCGCCGCTACTGGCTGCTTTTCAACATATACCTCTGCACTGTCCTCTTTTTCTATATTGAGGAACAATGTCACTCGGGAATAACGCATCGAAGGATAGGAAGAACTATGAATCTTGCCCAACTTGTCGTTGGTGATCTGCTCATGAAACTTACATTCCCGCGAGGATGATATGCTACGGAATTTCTCTGAATTATTGTTGAGATAATCTATCACCGACATGTTTCTCTTGTGTGCCAATGTCTTGTTTATCAACAAACTGCCCTCTGGCGAGGTGGATGATGTGACGAAGAGACTTGCCGGGGTGGTAAATGGCGACTGACAAAGGGAATCCAGTTGATGAATAAAAAAATTCAAAGATTGTGTATTGCCAGGCATCTTGGATACACTGCTGGAGCCGCAAGGATAATATACGACGACGTTAAGCGAATCTAAATAATCCTTCGTCTTCGCATGTAAATTGGGAATCGATAAGTATAATAACATATTAATTACAACCAATCTAAACACAACTCCTATTTTTATAGCCATGTATCTTATCCTTTTTAAAGCTATGTATATTATCCTAAAATAGTTTTGCGGTGCAAAATTATAAAATAATTATTAAAGAAAAAAAGATACGCACCTTTTTTAACAATATGTTTAGTTTTATTTAACACTTATTGAAAACTCTATTGTGAATGCAGAAACTGAACATCCTATTCACTTGACAACTGAATGCCCTATTCTTATCACATTAGAATACCCTATTCTTATCCCATTAGAACACCCTATTCTTATCACATTAGAACACCCTATTCTTATGATATTAGAACACCCTGTTCTTATCACATTAGAACACCCTGTTCTTATGACATTAGAACACCCTGTTCTTATGACATTAGAGGTTGGCAAAAATACAGAATTATTCTTGAATGACCAAACTTTTTCTGATAATTCTACTAAAATTAACAACTCAACTTGAAATTCATTGAACTACATAAAGTTGAGCACATGTGAAACTTAAATTAATAATATAATTAGAAAAATATTTGGCAATATCGTTTTTTATTATTACTTTTGCGGCAAAATTAATATTATAGCACAATGGACGGAATAAGACAAATACCTTACGGAGTGTCAGACTTCGTGTCGATAAGAAGCAGAAACCTATATTATATCGACAAGACAATGTATCTGGCTGAACTGGAAAGTCAACCAGACACACTGATATTCATACGCCCACGCCGATTTGGTAAAAGCCTTTTCATCAGCATGATGCAGGCATATTACGACAAGGCAATGGCAGGGCGGTTCGACGAGCTGTTTGGCGACCTATGGGTGGGCAAACATCCGACACCGCTGCGCAACAGGTATCAGGTGATGTATTTCGACTATTCAAGGGCTGGAGGAACAATCGAGCGACTGGAGGATAACTTCAATGAATACAGTTGTGGATGTATCGACTCATTTATTGACAGATACAAGGATGAATATCCCCAAAGAATTGTAGAGAAGGTATTACAGACAAATTCCTCCCGAGCCAAGCTCAATCTTATCAACAATGCCGCACATGAGCTGCGAATACCTCTGTATCTCATCATCGACGAATACGACAACTTCACCAATATAGTGCTAAATGAGGAGGGCGAGGCGGTGTATCATGCCATAACACATGCTAATGGTTTCTATCGCGACTTCTTCAAACTGTTTAAAGGCATGTTTGAGCGCATTTTCCTGACGGGAGTAAGTCCTGTTACACTCGACGACCTCACCAGCGGATTTAACATCGGTTGGAACGTGTCGATGAACCCAGAACTCGACAAAATGCTCGGATTCTCGACAGAGGATGTGAGGGAGATGTTCTCATATTATAAAAAGGTGGAATTGCTGTCTGCTGATTGCGATATCGAGGCTATGATCGAAGAAATGAAGCCGTGGTATGACAACTACTGCTTTGCTGAGGAATGCTTGAAAAGCGACGTGCGAGTGTTCAACTGCGACATGGTGATGTATTATCTCAGAAGCTATGTCTCAAGCGGACATGCACCAAAAATTATGCTCGACCCTAACACCAAGACAGACTATAACAAACTGAAGGGACTCATAAAGCTCGACAAACTCGATGGCGACCGCAAGGGAGTGATGCTCGAGATAATTGAAAAGGGAGAGATAAAGGCAACACTCATCCCATCGTTCTCTGCCATGGAGATGACCAAGCCTGAGATATTCCCAAGCTTGCTGTTCTATTATGGGATGCTGACTATTACCGGTACAAGGGGCAGTAGGGTTATACTTGGCATACCAAACAACAACGTTAGAAAACAGTATTACAACTATATTCTTGAGGTGTATGACAAACTTGGCAACCATGTGAATATCCTAAAGTTAAAAGACTTTTTCGACATGATGGCATTTGACGGCAACTGGCGCGAATGTCTCCAATATATGGCCGACTGCTACAAAAACCTTTCTTCTGTGCGCGACAGTATAGAGGGAGAGCGCAACATACAGGGATTCTTCCTTGCATATCTCAATCTCAACGACTACTATTACACAGCGCCGGAGGTAGAGGTGGCACACGGCTATTGCGACTTTTTCCTTCTGCCCAACCTCACCCATTACCAAGCCAACCACAGCTACATCCTCGAACTGAAATACATGCCGAAGAAAGACTATACCGAGGAGACCGCCGAAAAGCAATGGCAGGAGGCTGTGGAGCAGATAAACGGCTATGCCGTGGCACCACGCGTTGAAGCACTGCGCCAAGGCACGCAGATGCACAAGATAGTGATGCAGTTTGTGGGATGGGAACTACATAGGATGGAGGAAATATCAGTCTTCAAGCATCAAGCGGGAGTCTATTCGGGTGAACACCCTGATGGCAATAATTAATTTGGCTTAATCCATTGCAGCAAGTCACACTCCACTATTCGCAGTTCGCTGCGAACCTTGTCGCCGTACTTTGCCTTGAAGAGGTCAAGTTCGTTGGCCACGGGGGCTGCAAGCTCCTTGATATTGCCAAACTTGTCGGAGTCGGAGGCTGAACCTTGAAGCTTTATGGTTATGCTGCTCGCAGGTTGGGATGCTGCAAGGGGAATATGAACATAACCCAGTGACACGGGAGTCTTACCCTCCCAAACGAGGGTGTCGTCGGCGAAGATCTGCAGAGGATACTCCCTCTTGCGCCATCCCGTCAGTTTGAGCACCACCTCATCCACGCGCGCCTTCTCCGCAAGCTCATATCTTATCCATGCCGTTGACATTCTGCCGTCGTTCTTCCATTCTGTGTCCTCACTGTCGTCGTAAGAGAGGATGGCATTCTGCTGGTTACATCCCGCAGTAGCCGACTTGCACTGTATGGTGCGCTTGATATCCTTATAGGAAGGAGTGGCGTCCCGTCTCCTTACCATTGACAAAGAGCCTTACCACTGGAGCATCGCTCACTACATATACCGTCTTCTTGAAATCCATGTTGCCGTTGTTCCTGTCACGGCAGTATTCCTCATAGTTCCAGTGTCCCACGATATGCGTCATCGACTTGTCGGGAATCGGCATCCCTGTAGAGAGGACCGTCGCCGTGCTTGTGATAGGGATACAACCAGTTGTCCCAATAGCGGCGCAGAGCCTCGTCGCGGCAGTATTCCATTGCCCATACGGGCTTGCCCGCCGACTTGTTGATATACAGCATCTCACCGCCATATTCGGCATATGTCGCCTTGTTGAGCATCTCGCGGCATCCTATGGCACGGCCTCCGTGCGGGTCGTACTTGTCGCGCAGTTGTTTCATCTCCATCTGGTGTTCCTCGCTGATGCCCTTGTTGCCACATTCGTAGAAGAGGACGGAAGGGTTGTTGCGGTTGTATATGATGGCCTCCCTCATCAGTTCCACCCTCTGTTCCCAGTGTCTTCCCCTCACGTCCTTCTCGGCGTCTCCCGCAGGCATAGCCTGTATAAGTCCCACACGGTCGCACGACTCGATGTCCTGCTTCCATGGACATACGTGCATCCATCTCACGAGATTACCGCCCGAGAGTAGCATCAGCTCATTGCTGTAGTCGCTCAGCCATGCCGGCACCGACATTCCCACTCCAGGCCATTCGTTGGATGTGCGCTGAGCATATCCGTGCATCATCATGACACGGTCGTTCAGGTAGGTCATTCCGTCGCGGAAGGCGGTCTTGCGGAATCCTGTCGTGGTGGTCTGTCGGTCTATTACCTTTCCCTTGACAGTGATACTGGTGTTCACATCATACAGATAGCCATATCCCCACGACCAGAAATGCAGTCCTTCCACCATCTTCTCAGCACTGACAGTGCGTGTCTCGCCCTTGTCTAAGGTGACTGGAGCAGAGAAGAAGGCAGACAGCTTGGAACCGTCGCGGTCGATGATTTCCACATTATATACAAAAGTCTGTTTCTTGCCCGTCTCGTTTCTCACCTCCGACTCGGCATGTATGATAGCCTTGCCGCCCTTCACGTCGTGATTCTTGGCATAAACGTAAGTACCCGTTGTTCCGAGGGCGGAATAAAGTGGGAGTGTCTGGTATAGGCGGTCTGTCACGTGCAGCTTCACGTTCTTGGGCAGTCCGCCGTAGTTGGCGTTGAAGTTCTTGTTATTCCATTGGAATGAAGCCGGACTGAGGGTATTGTTCGGAAGGTTATTGCCGTCTGCAACAACCTCGCCATCAGTGGGCGTGCCCTTTTCCTTGTATGCCCATGAGTTGTCAGTTTTCACCTCGAGGACATTCTCTTTCCCAATGCGTATGTATGGAGTGAGGTCGAATCCGAATGCCATCACTCCGTTTTCATGCAGTCCTATTCTCGTACCGTTGAGGAACACCTCGGCAGCCTGTCTTGCACCCTCAAACTCTATGAACACCTTCTTGCCCTTCCAAGTCTTGGGGGCAAGGAATGTCTTGGTGTAAGTAACCTCCGCGTCCGGCAACTTCTCTATAGGCACCTTGAAAGCATACTCCTCGTTCCATGCCCGTGGCAGGGTAACCGATTTGTCGCCTATCTTCCATTCGGCATTAAAGTTCTGCGAATGCTGTGCATACGCCACCGCAATGTTTAGGGCGGCAATTGCTATTATCGAAAGTTTCCTCATTTACTATCAAGATTAATATACTCCTTCTTTCATGGCATTCAACCTGCATCTGAATGTCATCATAATGTTTTCTCCCTTTTGTTGGCAAAAATACAGAATTATTTTTGAATGACCTAACTTTTACTGAAAATTCTATTAAAATCTAATTTTAAAAGCTACATAACGAAGAAAAGAATACAGTTAATGATTAAACAAAGAATAGCTTGTGCATGATATTCTACGGGCTATTATACTCCTTATGTTTTCTGTACCGGAATCCCTAATTGTTACGGTCTTACGTGGCCAACCTACAGAATAATATTCCCTTGACTCGTATCCTTTTATGTCCACATCTCCATCCAATTCCTTATTGAAAAATTCGCCTATAGAGCCTTCTATTTTCTTCTCTTTTCCAAAGCCAACATTTGACAATCCTCTTGCCAACAGGCCGGAAAACCGCTCTTTAGGAATAACGGTTTCACTAAGTGCCATGGTGAAACACCCTGCATACGTGCCGTCTTCCTCATAGTCATTATAGGCAATATACTTATATGTAACAGGTATTTCGCTCGATACTGAATCAACGAAATTGTTTTGTCCCTCTTTGACTTGTATTCCATGACTTCCGAAAAGCAAGTCAAGCTCTGGAAACATTCCCATTATGCCTTGCTCGCTATTGATGGTGTGGTCAAGCATTCCTTTTAAGCCTTTAAATGTTTCCTTATCCATGGTGTTTGCTTCATCATTCAACAAGGACTTAGCCTTGTCGTACAGCATTTTCCAGTTAGATATACCTTGAAGTGCGCCATACTCATCAAGTTTTACAATAACTTTTTCTCCTTTGATGGTTTCAAAGAATTTCTTCTCAAAAAACGCTTTCTTGATGTTATCATCAGCCTTAATATCATTACTAATCATTTCAAGCGTGTAGCCATTACCTGTTGAATCAGCAACAACTATCGATATGTTACGTGACAGTGTCTGAACAGATACAGTATCCTCGCCGACAACTCTCATATCTTGGTAATCGTACACATACGTCACTGTATCATTCTTGCTGAAATATGCGATAATATTTACTACGGAGTCCTCACTGAGTTCGGCTTCATCATTGGTTTCATTGCTCTGAGCCAGAACATGTGAAACTGACAATGGCATCAAAGCCAAACACCATACAATAATACGAATAAATACGTTTTTCATCATTTTTTAATTTTTTTCAAAGTTAGTTCTTATTTTTCAAATACCCAAATATTTTCTAATGTTATTTGCCGTCGAGATAAGGCACACCGAAGTCAAGTTTGTCTGTGAATCTCTGTGCCGTTGCCAAATTATACGATGCGAATGCAGCGATAACGAATGCGATATGTTTCTTATTCATATACATTAACTATTTAGGTTTCTGCTTTGGGATGCAAAATTAAAGAATTATTCTTGAATGACCAAACTTTTTCTGAAAATTCTACTAAACAAAAAAAAATGATGCAAGTTTTAACTATCAGTATCGTCAATATTATAAAACAAAACGACCGGGACTGTCGCTTCATTAGCGTTGTCCCGGTCGAAATATTTAGTGTCTAATGTATGAAATTACTTCATACGAGCACCTGTAGCGCTGAATACCTTGTCACCATTAACGATGAGGACACCGTTCTTGGTAACAACCTTCTTCACTGCAGGAGCAGCTGTCTTGCTGTCATTTACAGAAGAGATGCCAGTGCCAAGCTGGAAGCCCTTGTAAGTCATGATGCGAACGTCGCAGATAGCGGTGTCGTAACGATAGAGGCTGAAGTTCTCGCCAGCTACACATACGGTAGTCTTGTTGCAGTCACCCTTGTCAGGACGGTCGTAGCCACCACGTGTGTGAACGATGAAGAAGTTTGGCTTTGCTGCATCGTCAGATACATACTGAGGATCGATACCAATATTCAGGTTTGCGATGTCGAGGGCATAGTAAACAACACCCTGAAGTGGGAATATTGCCCAAGCGTTCTCGGTGTATGTTCTTACTTCTGGAATCAACGGAGAGAATCCTTCGTAGATATCGTCAGGAACCTGTACATTCCACTTGGCATCGTCAGTACCGATAGCTGTTCCTGGATAGAAGCCAAAGCCTTCCTTAACCCATACATATTCAGTGCCATCAGCCCATACAGAAGAATTGCCAAGATCATCATAACCATACTTCTGGTCAGAGTAGATACGATCCCAGTGAGACTTGTTGGCATTATCAACAATCTCTGTTACAGTGTAGCCAGCCTTTGCTGCATCACACTCTTCCTTTGTCCAAGCATAGTTAGTTATGTTGGCCTCTACGTATTCAACATTGTTGTTGACAGTAACAACATCTGACGGAGAATACCAAGGAGTGGGGTGAGTTCCGTCGTAAGAATACAGTTCGATAGTGCCAGCATCAGAAAGAGAAACCTTTTCGCCTGACTTCATTGACTTTTCCAAAACAATATTGCCAGATGCATCCTTTACAACACAGTTGATATCAACTTCAGGCTTAAGAAGTGTTTCCGAGTTGTCAGCAATGATAGTGTATTCCTTGCCATAACCAACTGACACATTTGTGATTTTTGCTACAGGAATAGGCATGTAAACTGGTTCACATACAACAGGAACGATAACCTCGTCAGAAACATTAGACTCATCATCTTCCAGTGTTGTCCAAACTTTCAAGTCACCTGAATTAGAGCAGTAGATAATCTTACTTCCGAAATATTCATCAGCATTGGCTTCAAAAGCACGAGTATCATTAGATTCCCAGTAACCTGCTGTGTATTCTTCGCCATCAGAGTATGAATTACCTGTTACGGCGTCATCAGCGTCACCAAGCTGAATCCAGTGAAGAACTTCACCTTCAGCAAAGTTTACATAGTACGCACGCTGTGTGTCGATAACTGCCAATGGGTCAATAGCAGGAGTACCTGCGAATGGACCTTCCTGCTGATAAGACAGACCGATGTTAGAGAGCAGGTGTGTAGAAGTACCGTTCATAGAGAAGATGAAGATACCAGCGCGGTTCTCTTCGCAAACATAGTTGTGAACGCCTGTTTTGAGAACAGTACCTTCCTCGTCAGCGATAGTGTAAGTAGCGGTCTTGTTGACTACGTTTATAACACAAGCAAACTTGTAGGTCTTCTGGCTTGATAGAACGAGAGTTTCCTCGGTTGTCTGAGTCCAATCATTATTTGCTGTAGGATTCTCGTTAATCCAAATTGTGAAGTCACCATTGGCAGCAGCCGGCTTCTCACCTACTCTCCAACGGAAGAAATAGTCCTCGCCCTCGTTGTTAATCCAACGATAGTTGTGGGTTGATACTCGTTTATCGGTGGCAGAACAAGCACCAACAGGCAGAAGCACAAATTCCATATCGCTACGTGCAGCCATATTAGACATGTTCAAGTCCATAGTAAACTTGTACTCGTTGTTAGGAAGTGTGCTGAGATCAGGAACCTTTGCCCACGCATCCTCATTCCAGAAATAGTTGAGCATACGTCCACCATTTTTGTTGTTCTTTGCTTCAAAATAGTCCTTTCCGGGAGTTCCTACGAAGTTGCCTGCGTCTTGGATAACCCATCCTTCTGCCATCTTGTCTGTCGGGATAGAGAAGAAGTACCTGTCCAACAGCTCTGCTTTTGCCATCGTACTGACGATGAGCATAAGCAATGAAATCAATGTAAACTTTTTCATTGTAAAAAATTTTAGTTAATATTAAATGATTTATTAATTATTTCGTTCCAGTCTCCGACAGTGTGCTTGCGCAACACTGTCTTTGACCGGATTTAACGAATCTTTTATATGTTACCATCCCTCGTTCTGTACAATGGCATTGCCCGACTTCATAATCTCGGTCTGTGAGAAGGGGAAGAAGTTCCACTTCGTCTGCCACTGTCCGTCGCCACGTGTCACAGCCACCTTATTATAAGTGAATGTGCCATCGTCGTTCTTGGTAATCTCCATGCGGTGGATGTTCATGAACTTGTCACCATCCTCCATCCAGCGGCGCACGTCATAGAAGCGATGTCCCTCGAAGGCGAGCTCAACCCTGCGCTCGTTCTTATACTTTGCCCAAAACTCGTCGTTGGTCATACCTGTAGCGAACTCAGGCATGCCGGAACGTGTGCGGGTCATGCTTGCCATCTTGGCTGCGGTCTGTGAAGCAGGGATAGAGATGGTCTTCTCTGTTCCGTCAGTCTCCTTATATGTCACGCTTCCGCTTGCATCGGCAGCATTGGCATTGCCCAAAGCCTTGAAATACTGATAGAGAGCCTCGGCATAGTTGAGGTACATGCCACCCATGCGGAATGTGAGCCATCCATGAGGTGATGTTGTGACAGCAACACCAGAGCGTGCACGAAGAATCTGGTTAGGATTGCAGAACTTCTTCAGATAGTAGCTCGTGGTTGTTGCGTATGACTTACCTGCTGCATTACCAGTGCGCGAGTGATAACCACCGATATAAGTCTCGATTACAGGGTGCTCGCTATTATAAGCCTCAAGGTCGTTAGGCCATGCTTCACCATTTGTTACGACTGTCTTTGCAAGACGTGCGTCGCGGTTAGCGTATGGATTAGCAGCATCATAAAGGTCACTCTCGGCAATACTCTTGCCATCCGTGCACTCAAAGGCATCCACTAGATCCTGTGTAGGACAGTTGCCGCCCTGGCCGGATGAATAACCCACGGGGAAGTTGTAGCCCTCGAAGGTGTTTGCAGATGCGGTACGACGGGCAAAGATTATCTCCTTGCTGCTCTCGGCATTTGAGTAATACTCAGTGTCCCAAAGCAATGCTATATCTGAAGCCAATCCCATACCCTTTGCCTCGGCTGCATCGATAAGTTCCTTGTGAGCAGCCACAGCAGCAGCCCAAAGAGCCTTTTTCTCGTCGGCACTCTTTCCCTGAGAGAAGAGTGGAGAGGCATGATAGAGAGCAGCCTGGGCCTTCAGCGCAAGCACAGCATACTTGTTTGCACGACCAGTCTCTGCCTTTGCAAGGATGTGCTCCTTATCGGCTGAGTAATCCTCAATAATCTTGTCCTTAATACTGTCGCACTCGTTGGCGATAAAGTCAAAGATTTCGTCGGCACTTGTGCGTGGAAGGGCTGTCTCCTCTGTACCAGTGGTGTTGTGAGTCTTGAAAGGCACACCGCCATATTGGCGAACCAAAGTGAAGTAGAAATATGCGCGAGCCCAGCGAGCTTCATACACATAGTTCTTGTAGAGATACATCTGCTTGTCGTAGTCGAGGTTGAGCTTAAACTGCTCAAAGTCGAGATTCGACCAGTTGTCTATAATCTCATTACAATAAGTTATACCCTCGTAAGCCGATGACCAGATAGTCTGGTGGGGATTGGCTGCACTCCAGTTGCCATTGTAGAAATCCTCGATGGAATTGCCGTCGTGGCTATACTCCGACTCGTCGGTAGCTGACGACAACATAGCACCCGAAAGGTTACCCCAGTCACTGTCAATATCATTGTATATCGTAGTCATCAGACCTCCCACGTATGCGAAGGAACGCTCGATATACTCCTTGTCATAGGCTGTGTACTCATTGTAGTCCATATTGCAAGATGACAACGCCATCGCAGCCATTGCAAAGCCTAATATATTCTTATTCAATTTCATAATCGTAATCATTATTAAGTTTAGAATGTAAGGGCAGCACCGAGTTGAACACTTCTTGTCAGAGGCTGTGCCACACCATATGAGGCGGCGTCAGCCTTGTCGAGATGGTCTGCTGTGAAGAGGTCTGTGCCACGAACATAGAGCTTGATGTTGTTGATAACGCTGAGTTTGTTGAGCAACGACTTCGGCAGATGATAGTAGAGTTCTACATAGCGGAGCTTGATATAGCTGCGGTCGAACATGTTCAGAGTACTGTTCAAGTCATTGTTGGCATTGCTTGTAGTAGAGAGACGCGGGAAGAGCGCACTCTCTGTATTGCCTCGCTCTGCCGACCAAGAGTTCTCATAGAGATACTGTGAGAGGGTGTTGGTGGCAACAGCTGAGCGGTAGAGACCGTTGGTTGTCATAAATCCAGTCCAACGACCCACGCCTTGGAACATTGCGTCGAGACCGATGCCCTTGTACTCAGCTCCGAGATGGAAGTTGTAATAGATGTCAGGAGCTGTGGTGCTGTAGCCGATAGCCTTGCGGTCATTGGCATCAATGTTCTTGTCTCCTGTGAGATCAACATACTTCACGTCACCGGGATAAACAGTAGTGAATGACTGCACGGGATAACCATTCTGCTGCATTTCTGCTGCTGAGATTATTCCGTCGCCATTGAGGTCATCGCTCTTCTGGAAGAATCCGTTGGCTACATAGCCGAAGGCCTGTCCGTAGCAGTGACCAGTGGATGCTGTATTGGCGTAGAGCTGAGGAGCCTCAGCCTGCTCTTTGATGGTGTTCTTGTTGAATGTAAACGATGCACCTACATTGATGGTGAAGTCGGAATTAATCTTCTTGCTGTAGTCGGCAGAGATTTCAAAACCTTGTGAGTTGACTACACCCACATTCTCGTATGGAGCACCAAGACCGAACACGCTGTTGTAGCTTCCGGCTGTAGAACACCAGATGTCGTAGCGATGCTGATAGAAGTAATCCAAAGATACATTCAGACTACCGAAGAGGGTTGCATCGATACCAACATTGAACTTGGTGGAACGCTCATGACCCAGCGACTGGGTGCGGGCTGTTGACAAATAGGTGTTGCCCCACTGTGTTCCTGTGTATGTGGCATCGAACGGATAAGATGTTCCGTTCATCAGATAGAACTGGTCGTAATAGGTCCACACGTTGCTTCCGGGAAGCACGTCGAGCGACTGATTACCAAATGAAGCGCGGAGCTTGAGGAAGTCAACCCATTTCACGTCCTTCATGAACGACTCGTTGGAGATGTTCCATGCGGCAGATACATTGGGAGAGAAAGCCCACTTGCTGCCAGGAGCCAAACGGTTTGAACCTGACTCAACGAGGGCAACGTCGAGAAGATACTTGTTGGCAAAACCATAATGGGCGAAGAGAGATATGTTATGACGATAGACTGTGGTGTTTGTACCTGTCTGGTCGTTATACTCATAGTCATACTTCAACTGTCCATATACATTATGCTTCTCGGCAAATGTCCTGTCATAATTTACAGAGCCATTGAAGATGCAACGGCGAATCCATGAGTTGTTGCCAGATGCAGTACCCATTTTTGAGTCAGTACCTTGAACGGAAGACAATGAAGCATTGCCGTCGGATATCACATCGCCAGCGTTAGACACCTCATAGTAGCTATAGCGATAGGTCTTAGAGTGATCCTCATATACATTCGACCATGTGTCATAGCCTATCTGTCCCTGGGCGCTCAGTCCTTCGGTGATGGCCGAGAGATCCTGCACAAGCTGTACGTCGGCATAGAGGGCGCGCTGGTGATTCTTGTAGTAAGCGGCAGCCTGGCTCTGTGCCACGGGGTTGTTTGTTGTATAAACAGTGTTACCACCCCATACTGCATCGTTTACCTTCACGGGGAAGGCATTTGCGGGCACCTGATAGATCATCGACCAAAGGTTGGCCTGTGAACCAGGCTGCGACTGTTCGGTGAGCAAACCGTAGAGATGGGTGTGCAACTTTGTCTTGGGGCTGAGGTCGATATCCATATTAGAACGGAGTGTACCACGGGTGTATTTATCCTGTGTTGAATAACCGTCGTTCTGGAAGTTCTTGATGAATCCCTTGTTGGTAAGCAACTGTACGTTGGTATAGTAGCGGAAATTCTTCGTACCACCCTTGAACTCCAGGTTAAAGCGGTCGTTATTGGAGACATTGCGGAATGTCTCGTCTGCCCAGTTCACATTAGGATAGTAAAGAGGGCTGGTGCCGTTCTTATAGGCATTGATAACAGCGTCGCTGTATGCCACATTGCCTGTACTTCCCTGATTGCGGTAAGCCTCATTGACAGCCGATGCATATGTTGCAGCGTCAGCCATCTCGGGTTTGTTGGTGAGGAATGAGAACACGTGATCGTATGTGAATGTGAACGACTTGGTGTTATACTGTCCATGCTTGGTGGTGATGAGCACTACGCCATTAGCACCCTTGTAGCCATAAAGTGCTGTGGCAGCGGCATCCTTAAGAATCTGCACGCTTTCCACATCCTCTGCAACCACATTCTCAATGGCACGCTCCACACCGTCAACAAGAATGAGTGGTGTGTTACCGTTAAGCGACTGAAGGCCGCGGAGATAGAATATAGGATTCTGGGATGCATAAATACCAGAACCGTCAAGGCTGACGAGTCCATTACCTTGTCCCAGTATGTTATTGCCGATATTACGTGCTCCACGCTTGTTGACATCTTTTGTAGAGATGACACTGACGGCAGCCGTTGACTGCTCACGTGTGAACAGACGGTTGGCACCAATGTCAACGGTCTGATCCTTGTAAGCCACGGAATCAATGATGTTTGACTGTGCCATTGCCGGCAGGCATGAGCCTGCAAGCAATGTCAGCATTATGATATTCTTTGTTTTCATATTCGAGTTCATTTATTATTATTATTCCCAACCTGGGTTTTGAACAAGACCATATTGCTTATTGATTTCTGCCTGTGGCAGCGGTGCGAGCAACCACTTCTTTACCTCGTCGCTCTTCGGGTCCTTATTCCAAAGGTAGCGGCTATTGCCTGTAATTGGCTTGATAGAACTGAGGAAGAACAGAGGCTGTGTGGATGAAGCATCGTTATCGCGGTCGGAACCTACCCATGCCACATGGCGACTCTCGAAGACAGTACCCTTCTGAATCATGCGATACTGCATGATGCCGTGAAGCTGCTTTGTCATCCAGTCGGTGCGCTTCAGGCGTATCATATCAAACCATCGGGCGTTGGTAAGACCAAGTTCGCGAACACGCTCGTCGAGCAGTTCCTCCATGAATTCAGTTGATGTCTCGCCGTTGTCAAGGGTGACATTTGTCGTAGCGGCAGCAGCTGCCGTAGTAGCAGTATAGTCTTTGGCCTTCCGCCATGAAGAACTTGTCCATACCTTTGCCATTGTAGGCAGTCCAACGCGTGAGCGTACGATGTCAACCATCTGCACTGCCTTTGCAACATCTGGATTAGAACGCATCACGAGAGCCTCGGCATACTGGAGATAGAACTCTGGCAAAGAGAGAGCCACCCACTGTGTCGGGAAACGATAAGAGTCGGCACTCTGGTCGTTGTTATATACTCCAGTACCAAGATAGTACTTGTTGAATCCATAACCCGAACCGAACATGGTATTCTGCTGGGTGAGTACACCTGTACCTCCGTCATTACCATTATACCACAACTCCCAAGGATAACCAGTCATTGAAGCGGTAGTCCAGTCGAGGTTCATGTTCTGACCATTCACAATGCACTCTTCATAGAGGCGCGGGTCACGGGTCAGTGTTGTGTTAATCTGACGACCACCTGCAGGAACGTCACCACTTACAAACATAGTATGCAGAGACTTTGCTTGACGTGTGATAGCACCTGTAATCTTATTGGTCGTGAAGTTGCTCACTGTATATTTTGTAGTACCATCAGTCTGTGCCTCTTCAGTCATTTCAGGTTCTGTTGCCGAATTCTTGTAAGTCTTCTTTGCAGCATTCTCCCAGTTGAACGGTTCACCGTCATTCCAAGAGAACTTCTCCACATATTCGTGAGTAGGACAGTAAGAGTTACGTGGAACGTCCTTTGAATACCACTCATGCCATCCGTAGCGTGCAGTTGACATTGGGTCGTTACCATACACGCGTACTGAATGAAGTATCTCAGTAGATGCGTTCAGGAAATATCCCTGACGATATGCTAGACGATAAAAAGGCACCTTCTTAGCTGCTGTATTAGCGGACGAAGGAATTACAGCCTCCACCATCTTGTACTGTCCATTGCTCTGAAGTGCGTTATAGAAATCATCGCAAGCCTTGGCAAACTTGTCCCAACGCTCCTGATATTTGGAGGCATCGGTGTACATAATGTAAGGTCTTACCTCCTCTGATGCGCCAGAGTAATAAGGCTGTCCATCCTTAGGATTGAGCAATGGAGAAGCGGCAAACTGCAACAACTTGCATTTCAGAGCCATAGCTCCTGCCTTTGTCCAACGACCATTCATGGTAGCTGGATTGGAGGTAATCCAAGGGAATGCATTCTCGTTGATAGCACTGTCGAGCTGACACTCCATCCAGTCAACACATTCCTCTACGGTATTGCGGGGGAACTGATTTGTTACCTCACCAGTCTCCAATGCATGATCCATGATTGGAATACCACCATAATGCTGGAAAGTGTTGAAGAATGCGTCAACCATCAGACAACGAGCCTCAGCCTTCAGGCGGTTCTTCTCTTCCTGTGTCATATCTGCCTCCGGAGCACGGTCAACGTTCTGAAGGAAGATATGAGAGGCACGTATCATATACCACTGATACTCCTTATCGTAGGAGTAGAGAGGACCGTCGAGTCCGTCGGAACGATTGGTGGTGGCTGTCATAGCACCTGTGTAGTACTGTCCGTAAACGGCAGCACCATTCCAGAACAGATGCCAGCAGTCGGTAAGACCGTCAAACTTACCAGTGTATGGATTACCTGAGTGGGGCATATTGGCACCACCATTGGCGTATGGCAGTCCGTAGTACTGCTTGGAATATATACCTACAAGAAACTGTCGGGTATATTCTGCATTATTAAATACAGTATCAATAGTGGCAGTGGAGCTGGTGGCTTTGTCGAGGGCTGCATTACCCACGGCTATATTGTCGGTACAAGCCATGAAGGTTGCACTTGCCGCAAGCATTGCCACTGCACTACGTAATAATATATTGTGTTTCATTTTTATTTGCTTTTAAATGTGTTACCTTTATATTAGAAGCCGACGTTCAGACTGACTGTATATGTGCGCTGAAGCGGGTAAGAAGGCGAATTGGATGCTCTTGTCTCGGGGTCACCCCACTTGTAGGGAGTAAGAGTAAAGAGGTTGTAACCTGAGAGTGTCACCTCGCACTTGGTCATACCAATCTTCTTAAAGGCGGGATTGATAAAATCGTATGATAATGAAATAGTCTTCAGACGAAGATACTTTGCATCCTTCTCCCAAAGGTCTGAACCGGCATAGTTCTGCACAGCGTTGCTCCATGTGGCACGTGGGTAAAGGGCATTGGGATCTTCGTTACTACCAGGTGTCCATGTGTCGTTCACGTGGTAAGAAAGCAGACCTCCCTGTGTGGTATTGGAAGAACAGAAGAACGGCTGGCGGAACACATCGGTGATATAACGTGACACGTTCCATGCACCAGTAAACTGAGCATTGAAGGTAAGACGTTTCCAGCTGAATCCGAAGGTAAGACCTGCCATGTATTCGGGGTCATCTGTGAATCCATTGTCGCGCGTCATGTCGTTTTGGTCAATCTTTCCATCCTGGTCAAGGTCAACATATACGCAGTCACCAGGCTGAAGGTTGGCAACGAGCTGGGTCGGGAACGGAGTACCGAAGGTCTGTTCGTATTCAGCCTTGGTCTGTTCACCCTCATAATACTTCCAGAACTGATACATTGAACGTGCACCGATACGATGACCACGGCTCAACATGTATTCATTCTTCTGAGGAGTCTCTTTCATCTCGATAATCTCGTTCTGGTTGTATGACAGGTTGAGCTTACTCCAGAAGCGGAAATCCTTGCCAAACTTGTCGTTGTAGCTGAGAGAAACTTCCCAACCCCATGACTTGGTTTCACCGGCATTGGTGTAAGGCATTGTGAAACCTATAGTGGAAGGAACAGTGTAATCGCGTACAAGAATGTCGGTACGGTGCTCACGGTAGTAGTCGAATGTAGCCCTGATCTTGTCGTCGAAGAAGTTGATGTCGAATCCATAGTCCTGCTTGAAGGCCTTCTCCCAACTGATGTCGGGGTTGTTCTTGGCAGACTCATAGGCTCCTGCAATACCGGAAGTTCCAGAAACCGTTCCCGACTGTGCATTACCGAAGAGATAACCGCTTGTGTCTAATGGATTTGACAGACAGTTGGTGATAAGTCCATAAGAACCAGTGATATACGGGTCGGCAAGATACATGAATCGGATTGCATCAATGGTCTTGTCATTACCTACGAGACCCCATGATGCACGCAACTTGAAGAAGCTGACCACCTTGGAAATTGGCTTCCAGAATTTCTCCTCGCTGGCAATCCATCCGATAGAACCTGCGGGGAAGGTACCGAAGCGGCGACTTGGGGCGAAGTTCTCCGAACCATTATATCCGACATTGAACTCTGCAAGATACTTGTTGGCATAGTCGTATGTCACACGACCTACCAGTCCCACGTATGAACGAGGAACATCGGGATAAGAATCTCTAGAGTAGTAATACTGCTTTGACTGGTTGTAGAGCAAGAGTCCATTTACGGTGTGCTTGCCGAATGTGCGGGAATAATTAATACTTCCCTCAAGATACCAGTCGCGTGACTTACCCTGCCCATAACTGTAAGAGGGGTCGGTGTCGTTTCCGTTCTGTCTATATACTATATAAGGTGTACCGTCGGCATTTAGGATTACTTTGCCTGCCTCGTCATACTGCACGAGTGGGTTGTATGTCGCAACGCCGCAATTACCCTGCTTGTTAACGGTAAATGCAGAGTTGTAAGAACCCTTAATCTTTGCCGAGAGTCCCTTGGTGATGAAGTCGAGTTTCTGGTCAAGAACGAGGTCCATCTGCAGCTTGTTGACGTTGGTCTGCATAAAACCATTACCATAGTATGCCATACCGGAGCCTCCAAGGAACGGCAAGTTAAGGCCGTCGGTATAATCGGTGGTACAATATACCATCTTGCCATCAACGATACCTGGGCTTGAGAACGGTGTGGCATAATAGATGTTCTTGATCATACCGCCAGAACCCTGACCAGTGTATGGTTTGTCGGCATCGTTCACATTACCTGCCACGTTGAACGAAAGTGTGGTAGTCTTCGTGGCCTTAAGATCGAGGTTACCACGGTAGTTGAAACGCTGATACTGATAACCGTAGTTATATCCGCGGTCGAACTCTTTGAACAGACCGTCCTGTGAGTAGTAACCAGCTGAAATAAAGTATTTTACGCGGTCGGTACCACCCGAAATATTGAGGTTATGCTGCTGCTGGAGCGTAATGTCCTTCATGATGTAATCAGCCCATCTCGTATTCGGGAAACGAATTGGGTCAGAACCATCCTTGAACTTCTGGATGATAGCATCTGAGAAGCTGGGGGCGAAAGCATTTTCCGCCATATATGCATCAACGCTGCCGTATGTACCATTGGCTACAGCCACATTTGCTCGCTGCAGATAGTCGTTGTAGGACATCTGGTTGTAGAAGTTGGCATACTCGTAAGAACTTGCCTGCTCTACCATCTTTGTTGGTGAAAGCGCTGTCCAAGATGTTGAAACGCTGATCTTTGCCTTACCCTCAGAACCGCGCTTTGTGGTGATGAGCACAACACCGTTGGCACCGCGCACACCGAACACGGCAGTGGCGGAAGCATCCTTAAGAACTGTAACACTCTCGATTTCATTCGGGTCGATGTCTGCCATCGAACGCTCTACACCATCCACCTGAATAAGTGGAGCTGAGTCACCCCATGTGGCTTTACCACGCACGAAAATCTCGGCGGCGTCGGAACCCGGCTCTCCTGAATACTGCACTGTGGTAACACCTGAGAGCTGACCACCAAGCACGTTGTTTACAGAACCGACTGATGTGCGCACCAGGTCTTCACTCTTTACACTGGAGATGGCACCCGTGACGGTCACCTTCTTCTGCACACCATAGGCAACGACCTCGATACCCTGAAGTTCAACACCGGCGGCAACCTTCAATTTTACTTGCATACCATCTTTGGCGGCGACTATCATGTCATCATAGCCAATGTAGGTAATCTTAAGTTTTTGACCAGGTTTAGCATTGATTTTGAAGTTACCGTCAAAATCGCTGACAGTTCCCTGTGGTGTACTGCCACCTACGACCATAATGGTCGCTCCAATTACTGGCTCACCGTTCTCATCGACGATATTGCCCTTGATAGCCTTTGCCTGCTGTATCTCATGCACTTCAGCCCTGACCTTTTGCACACCTATAATAGGGGAAAAAGTCATGGCGGCACAAGCCAACGTGAATGGCAAAACAGACTTCGAAATTAACTTGTCTTGTTTTCTCATATATATATCTATAGGTTTCTAATCTAGACTGTTTACATCAGAAATTTAGATTTTCGACTGCAAAATTACATAATTTCAAGTGGTGGATACTATGTTTTTTGACAATTTACCACCATAATTTGATAACACGACCAAATTCCTGTTGTTTGCCTAATACAATTATGAAAACAATCTCCCATATTGGTGTTTTACCTCTAAAAAATGCAGAGAGACACAAAGGTACAAAGATATTAATGACTCTGTGCCTCTGTGTCTCTGTGTTTTTATTGAATAGTGAAAGTGCAGTATTAGAATGAAATCTTGATACTGTTCTTTCCTGAGCGCACAATGTATGTGCCTGATACAAGACCTCTGCCCTTAAGGTCATTTCTCAATGAAGGCATTGTGGTACTTATTCCATCAACAACCTTTACTCCTGAGATGGTATAGACATCAGCAATAAACTCTGATGTGGCGTCAATACCCTTAATGCCTGTAGAAGAGCTGACCTTGATGATACCTTGCGAGAGCAGTTCGGATGTATCCCATACCAAACCCTCGGGAAGTTCCTGCAGGTCGAATGTTGGAGTGCCGCTTATTGTGCCTTCACAGTCGAATACTCTCACATAGTCACCTTCGGCAGGTTTCCATGTCGTGGCGTATGTTACATGGATTGTTCCGTTGACTGTGGCATTTCCACCTACTTTCAAGAAAGCCCATGCTTGTGACTCAGCTCCAGTGATGGAGTTCACGGATATTGAGTCCGTCTTGGTCTTGTTCACATAGATATGTGAGTTGGCTTCAGCATTGAGGTTTCTTTCAATACTGATGATTCCAGTGTTCTTTGTCTGTGATGTTGCAGCATTGCTACCTGGGCGGAGAGTACCACCATTGAGAAGGTTGACGCCGTAGCAGTAACCCATTCCACGCAGTTCACCATTGTCCTGTACATAGGTGATGGTAGGAGCTGTCATTGATGATGTTGCTGCTGCCTTGTTCAGCTTAACTGCACCGTCAATAATCTTCAGCGACTTGGCATTGGCAAGAACATCCTCTGAAGCAATTGTCCATACGCCCGTACCGTTCTTCACCATGTGGCTGCCATTGATAGTGCCCGAGAAGGTGAAGTTGGTGTTGTTGCCACCTACAGTCAGGGTGTTTGTTGCCGAACCATAGTAACCGCCATTGCTGATATATCCAGAGCCGGTGAGCGCACCGATAGCAAAGCTCTTGCCGCTCGTGTTGAATGGTGTGGATTCTGTGAATGAAGCGTCAACATTGAGGGTTGCGAGAGGAATGCCGTAGGTATTGTTGAAGTCAAATACTGGTTCATAGGTGTTCTTCGGTCCGCGTTTTGCGTTGATTGTACCTGCAAATTCGCTCCAGTTGCCCTTAAACGGACAGCGCACCCATGTGGCATATATGTTGATGGTGCCCTCACCGGTCAGCTTACCGGTATAGTCGCAGCGTCCGTCAGGATACCAGGTACCGGTCTTTCCCTTTGGCACAACGATATTTACGTTGTCTGTGTTGGTGCTATAGATACTGTTGTTAGACTGCAGCGTAACCTTGCTTCCGTTGAGCACAATGGTCTTGCCCGTGAAGTGTGCATCCTGGAAGTCATATACAGAACCTGAGTTAATGTATAATGTGTCAAAGTCAGCAGCGCAGTTAAGCTGGAGAGTACCGGTTCCTGCCTTGTAAAGATTCCTGCTCTTGCCTGTATTGGCTTTTTTTATGCTTCCATTCAGGATAAGCGTTCCTGACGCACTGATTGTACCGCCATTTTCGTCGATGACGATAGGATGAGAGGCAGTCATGGAGGTAGCAGTCTTCAGCGTACCGTTATTCTTCAGTGTTATGCCGTTGCTGGCATCTCCGAGCGAGCCATATTGTGAACCGTCATTGTTGGCAAGCGATGCGGGAGTAAGAATACCATTGCTGATTATCGTACCACCATTATATTTGTTGATGTTGCTAATCTTCACTTCACCCTTGCCCTCTACCGAGAGTGTGCCTTCTCCAGAAATAGCGCCATCACCTGTGATAGAATAGGTCTTGGTGTCGTTCTTGAAGATGATATTTCCCGGGGTTACGTCCTCTGCCACTGTGACAGCGGTATTCACTGCACTGTCGTCAAACGTTACCTCGTCGCCAGTGACAAACGTCTTGTCTGAAGAAGAGAAGTTCTCTGAGTTCATAAGGTCCCAAATGCCATCTGTTGCACCTGTCCACACTACATCCTCACTGCCACGACCATCATATACGTTAAGTGTAATCTTGCCGTCGGCGTATGCCAAGTCATACTTTACTCCCATGAGACCTTCTATTGTGATATCCGAAAGATTGCCAGTCAATCCACTTACCTCTGCGAGAATGTATGTTCCTGCAACAGGTTGGGATGTGAACACAAATACGGGGGCACTGTATTGCGGACCGTTAGTCCAGTCCTTCTTCTCGATACTGATATTGTCGGCAACAAGACGGTCGGTCTCGTTTCCATTGACATCAAAGATAACGCGAGCACCGAAACCGAGCTCGATTGTCGAGGCTGTAATAGAGCCAACCTTATTCTCTCCACCAGGAAGAATCTCAGAACCATAGTCAGCCTTGATGCCTGCCTGGAACTTTCCTCCATTCGAACTGAGTCGGGCAAAGCGGTTGAGCCATACAGGGCTCTTTTCCATTGTGCCGTCAAACTGCAGTGTACCTGCCCATAAGTCGGTATTGCCTGTATATGTCTCTGTGACGTTGGGCAGGATGAGCGTTCCGTCGCCCTGCTTCACAAGACGCATCTCTCCTGTGAATGCCCCACCGTTCAGGGTATGCGTATAATAGGTATATTTAATCTCAGTGTCCTTGGTTGTACACTCGCTTTGGGCTGTTCCCTGCACCCACGACGGGGCATTGTCGGTGAAGATAGCGGGAGAGGCTCCCTCTGCCACTGCCACTGTGGCGTCGCCGTCAACATCGAGCAGTGCGTGCTTGCCGTTGAGCGATGCGTCAATAGAAGATGATATTATCTCGCGACCAGTGGTTGTAAGAGGTGGAGGAGCGATGGTTATGCCTTCCAGTTCGCCAAGGAAATAAGAAGCATGAGGTGGCTGGTTATATCCACAAGGCTGCCATACCATGGCATTGCGATACTGATGGTCGTACCACAATGAGTAGTTGCGCCACTCCGTCGGGATCGTTGAGGTATATATCCTTATATTATTATCTGCGGTGCGCTCTATCACCTCCTCGCGCCAGTCGCCGAAGATGTCGCCCTGATAGCAAGGAGTGGCCTTGGTGCTGTTGTTGGAATAAGACCCTGAGAAAGTTGCGAGAGTGCCGACGCCTGGTTTTGACACTGTGATATTGTCGAAACATTCCTCCTGCAGGTCACCGTCCCAATAGATACGGAAATTCATGCCGAGACCGGAAGTGTTTACTGTCACATGGTCATTCACAACAGTTGAGATTGGTGTGTCATGTGCGCCGTATCCTATAGAACCGGGAATAGTGTTATAGAAATTTCCGGCAAGAGCACGACCTGCATCGTTGGTGTCTGTCATACGATAGTAGATCTTGCTCGTTGTCGCGTCACGATAGTTGTTGGCGGGATTGTCCTCGTTGCAGGCAAACATTTCCTGACCGTGTATATAAGGATTGAGGTCGCTCACGTGCTGGGCGTCGCCATGACCGAGACCTGTGGTGGACAGTCCCAGACCATTGTCGTCAATCACCATCGAACCCCATACGATCTCGTCCTTGCCGTCCCAATCCACGTCGGCGATAGAGTAGTTGTGGTAGCCCTGTCCATACCAAGGCGAACCAGGCTTGTTGTTAGTCCATCGCCATCTCACGTTGAGAGCATGTGTAGCCGGGTCAACGTCGTAGGCAATAAACTTGTGACGAGTGTAGATGCCTCGTCCCAAAAAGATGCTTGGATGCTTACCGTCGAGATATGGCGCACCAAAGAAGTGCTTGCTGCTTCGGTGTCCGTAGCCGTCACCCCATGCAGCCTTAAGGTCGGTTTCGCCGCTCTCGTATCTTTTCAGCGGATACTCAATACACTGGTATGGTTTGCCCGTAGCTCCTTCGCAATAATAAAGGAATTCATTGCCGTAGTATGTAAACCACTCCACAGAGCCCGCGCCTTTGGGTATGCGGTAGTTTGTCCAAGATGTACCGTTCTTGCCGTCAGCTCCTATGGTATATGTCGTTCCGTCGGCCATGTGTACGGTTGAACCCTCTTCGAGTCGCATCACAACCTCTGCCTTGCCGTCCATGTCCCAGTCATATCCCACTATGTTCTGCTCGTTGTTCTGGAAGTCGCCCATGTTCGGACCGCAGTTCACCCACCACAACACGGTTCCGTCCTGCTTGAGGCATGCGAGCAACGAGTATTCCTTTGTCTCCACACCATTTATTTTTGGTCCGTTCTTGGGATAGAGCTGTTCGCCTTCCTCCTTGTTGTCAAACTTCAAGAGTATCTCCACCTCACCGTCGCCATCCACATCGGCGCAGCATGCGTCGTTGGGGATATATGTTGACTTGAGAGAGGCGTCGTGCTTGATGGTTATCGACTTGTAGTTGTTGGCGAGTACAGAAGCTGCCTTCGAGGCCTCCTGCTCCACTCCATTTACTACTGCCTTGACGGTGTAGGTGCTGCCTTGCGAACCAGATGCATCAGTAAAGTTAGAGACGTTGAGTGGTTCGGCGTTCACCTTGGTGCCGTCGCGATAGAGGTTATACTTCACGTCATAGTATTCGTCGGCCTGAATACGCCACGAACAATACACGCCGCTTGTTGTTTGTACGGCAACAAGACCACGGTCGAGCCTATCCGTGACTCTCTGTGCCATGACTCCACTGAAGGAGGTCAATGCGGCAATGGCAAGTGCAATTACTTTCTTGTTCATATTTAAAATATTATTTAGGTTTCAAAAATTTGGTGCAAAGTTACGAATAATTATCAAATATAAACCATAGATTAATGATTTTAACCATTACTTTTTGATAAAAAGCACGGAGCAGGCGACATGTGACGTTAAAACAAGTCATCAAGACAGCCTGGTTTTACATTTACGATAAAAGTATAACATTATACGTTTTGGAAAAACAAAAAACCTTGGTTCATGTGAACCAAGGTTTTTCTATTTGTGGGCGCTGAGGGATTCGAACCCCCGACCCTCTGCTTGTAAGGCAGACGCTCTGAACCAACTGAGCTAAGCGCCCTATCGCTTGTTTGCGGGTGCAAAGGTACAACATTTTTTTGAACCCACCAAATATTCAATCATTATTTAACTTGAATTAACTATTTAATTGGCTTCACAAAGTTTTTTATCAAACACAGAGATACAGAGGCACTGAGTTTACTACTCTCTGTATCTTCATAAAACTTAAAAAGAAACCTCTGTATCTCCGTGTCTCTGTGTTCAAATTCAACTACTCGCAGAACTATTACTTGATTATCTGCTCCAGACCACTTACATTCTTGCGAATTTCAGCATCGGTGAGGGTATAGTTTTGCAAGTCG
>SAMEA3663103__coassemble_231_pt1 | contig 35210 bp, 30 predicted proteins | sample SAMEA3663103__metabat2_low_PE_014 | metagenome-assembled genome bin SAMEA3663103 (sample SAMEA3663103) | pig gut metagenome | biome: pig gut; feature: pig-associated habitat; material: faeces | place: France | collected 2012 | reverse complement strand
AATATTTCAATATTTCAATCTTTCAGAATGACCTCAAGCAGCATCGGTCTTTCCGTTTCTGCAGTAAGCAAGGTGACTATGCCAAGATGCATCTCATCCACTGTCTTTGCCGAGAGATAACCGATGTCATTCTGGGTGCATATACCACGGGCATCGGCAGAATGACGTCCTGCAACAAAGCTGTCGCGATTACTGCATTGTTCAAGTCCCTTAACATTATCAAAGATTCCTCCATGACGGTCATTAAGCAGAATTATTCGGAGATTGCCATGAAGGTTTTTGTTCCACAAGGCATTCTGATCGTAGAAGAAACTAAGGTCGCCGATTACGCAGAACACCATCTCTTCGGCAGAGCACGATGCTGCAAAACCAACAGCAGTGGATAGACTGCCATCAATGCCATTTACTCCTCGGTTGCACCATATTTTATGTCCATAGGCATATTGGCAGGCAAGACGCACGGAGGTACTGTTGGCATAATGCACATGATAATCATACTCCATATCCTCGAGTTGCTCCTCGAAATACTTCACAGTAGAGGCGGCAGACAAACGAGTGTCGTCGATAGACATTAGGCGCATTGACTCTGCGTCAAAGGCATGTTGCCATTCTTGATAGAAGGCTTGTGATTTCTTGGGATTGTCTGATGAAATATACCTTGACACCTCTGTGATGAAATCAACAGGAGTGCAACATATCACTCCATCAAGACGACGGAAGGGAGATGAAAACTCTCCATCCTTATCCACTCGCCAAACCCTGAGATTGGGGATGGAAGAAAAACGGGTGTTTATGCTGCGGCACACTGTAGTGCCTCCCATATATACTATGAAATCGGGCAGCATTGAGTCGGGCATAGTGTCGATGAAGCCAGCATAAGGATGGGCATGTTCATCACAGAGCGGTTCGCTGAGCACAACAACATTTTCCTTCACTGCATCCAATTGGCTCTGAAGATTATGCAAATTATTGTCCTGTCCGATGATAATCAAAGGACGCTCGGCATTAAAGAAATCATCTACTAAATGTGACAATTCGTCTTCGTCATATCGACTTTCAATCTTTGTCACCTTATTATATATTACCTCGGGCAAAGAAACGCTTTGTATGCACTCAGCCGGACTTGGCAGCGGCACATTTATATGAACAGGACGTGATGAGGACAATGCCACTGTCAACGCCTCATTGATCAATCGGTTGTGATAATAGGCATTGCTGCCCATTACGTCGGTGAGATTAACCGAACGAGCCACATAATTGCTGAAAGCACCATATTGGCGCATGGTTTGACCTACATTTTGGTCGATGTCTTCCTGAGGGCGGTCGGCGGTAATCACAATAAGCGGAAGCTTCTGATAGTAGGCCTCAACGATTGCGGGGGCAACATTGAGCATTGCCGAGCCGGAAGTAACCACAATAGCTGAAGCATCGCATCTTTGAGCAAGACCCAAAGCAAAGAATCCTGCCGAACGCTCGTCAGTCACTGGGTAATAGTTGAACGACCCCTTCTCCAGGATATTATTCACTATGATGGCATTTCTGCTTCCCGGGCACAACACGATATTCCGTATGTCGTATTCCTCGAGCAAAGCAATCAATATGTTTACCTTATCTTCCTCGTAAAACATCTTCTTATGGTTTGCATTTTCGTTTCTGTTTCATTCCATTCCGACTCCTCCTCACTGTCGGCAATGAGTCCTCCTCCTGCATGAAGCCTGTATTCATTTCCGCATATCTCCATACAGCGCAATGATACGTAGAGACTGGCATTTCCATCGGCAGATATCGGTCCCATGAAACCACTGTAATAGCGGCGGGGCACACTCTCGTTGTCGAGGATAAATCGCATAGCCTCCAGCTTGGGTAATCCGCATACGGCAGGCGTGGGATGCAGTGCTGCAAGGAAATCTCCAAGGCTCTGTTTGTCAGAGAGCGAGAAGGTGAAGTCGGTGCGCAGATGGCGCACATCACCAGCGGCAACGGTATAGGGACCTGTCGTCGTACAGCTATCTGAAAATCTGCTGATACATTCCTCGATATACGAAGCCACATACTGCTGCTCACTCTTGTTTTTGTCGTTCCAAAGGGTGTTGCCCCATAATCCCATCGTTCCTGCAAGGGCAATTGTGCGATATTTGCCCTGATCTCCCTCCAAAAGGAGTTCGGGAGTGGCAGTAAGCCAAGTGCCACCGACAGGAGTGCTTACCAATGCTACGAACATATTAGAATACAGTCGGCATGCCCTCTCGAAAAGTCGTCGGGGAGGTTCGGTATTCTCAATAACTTCCACCGACTGGCGTGCGAGCACTATCTTGGAGAAAGTGCCGTCGGATATGCGTGAATGAAAAGTATGGAAATCCTTGGCATAATCGTCGCGACTGGATATTCGCTGCGCGAGATTGCCCTCAGGCGCATAGTCATATTCCTTCATATATGACAGAGTGCGCTTCACTATCTTGTCGGGACGCAGTAAAAGGACAGGGCAATCGTCGGTGACGGCAAAGGGCGACATGACAAACCCTTCCTGACCATTGAGGGATTCAACACTGTCGAATGTCAATGGCTGTCCGGTTGTCTGCGTCATTTCAGTATATTCCAACTCACCAGGTAGTCGGAACAATGCGTAACTCTCCATTTATTTCTTTTTGTCGATTATATAATTAGTGACACTTGCAGTAGAGATTAGTTCGCCGGAGGTGTCGGTGATGTCAACATTCCACACATGAAGCGTATTACCGGTATGCACAATGCGTGCCATGGCAGTGACGGTATCTCCCTCGGGTACTGCCTTTACATGTGTGCCACTCACATTGATGCCTACGCAAATCTTACCGGGGCATAACACCGACGACCCTGCTCCTGCAAGGGTTTCGGCAAGGGCAAGCGAGGCTCCCCCACTGAGGTAGCCCATGGGTTGCCTACTGTTTTCATCTACCTTCATTCGCGCCATACAGGTATCGGGGGCGGGAGTGGAGATAAATTCCATACCCATCACTGTCGCCATATTGCGCTCAGAGTTTATCTTGTCTAATATAGAACCAAAATCCATTAAAAAAAACCAAAAAGGAGCAGGCACCTTCATTCAAGCACCCGCTCCGAATATATAAAATATTACTTTTGCCTTGCTTAAAAGAGCTTATTATTTAAAGAGTGAATACTCCTCCACTTCCCATGCCAAGACACTGGCTCCGAGAAGGTCGCGCTCACGATCGTCCAAAGTGGTAATAAGCAATTTCACCTTACCACGTATGTTATGGAAGACGTGCTGATCGAATGATTCCTGAGCGGGTTCTATAAGCCATTTGCCAGCATGATGGACACCTCCGCCAAGAATAATAGCCTCGGGGTCAAACTGGGATGCCATAGTAGCCATACTGATACCTAAAATATAACCTGTGCGGCGATATACCTCAATGGCAAGTTCGTCGCCCTGTTCACAGAATTCTGTTATTACCTTCGGCGTAAGCTTCTCAACCCCTCGCATAAGTGACGGTTTGTCGCTTTCCTCAAGCAATTCCTTGGCAGTCATCACAATACCACGCGTAGATACATACGTCTCAAGGCATCCCTTCAGGCCGCAAGTACACTGACGTCCATTGTCAACGACGCATGTGTGTCCCACCTCACCGGCAAATCCATTAGCACCAAAATGAGCCTTGTTGCGGGTGAAGACACAGCTTCCGACACCATGTCCGAGACCCAACATGATAAAGTCCTTCATACCATGTGCACAACCGAATGCATGCTCACCCAATCCCATGATATGACAGTCATTGCCCACTGCCACAGCCAAACCAAGGCGGTCACGCAAAAGAGCAGATAGAGGAATTACACCCTTCCAGGGCATATTGGGCGCATTTTCAATACAACCTGTCTTGAAGTTTGCACTCGGACAGCTTATACCCACAGAACGTATTGTCTCATAGCCACCATTGGTCTCTGCCAAAAGCATAATGCTTTCAGCTAGTTTGCTGACATACGAACTAATAGTTGCATACTCATCTGTCGGGAATTGGTCTCTTGCGACAATATTTCCCCTCAAATCCACAATTGCATATGTGGTGAGTTCCAAACCTATATCAACGCCTACTACGCGTTCTTTCATTTTTGTTGTGTACATAGAACATCTTACTTTGGTAATTACAATCACAAAATTAGTGCTTTTAATGAAAACCACCAAATTTTCCATAAAAAAAATTGCTTTTTTACCTCATTTTTAACATTTTTGCAGATAAGACTACCTTTCTTAGTTATAAAAATCCAAAAAAATGGTCGTTTATTCAAATATATTTAGTAATTTTGCACCCACATAAAAGATAAGAAAGAATATATTCGATTACGACATGAATGTTTTAGAACTTAGTGAACAGGAAATAGGCAGACGCCAAAGTCTGCAGGAACTGAGAGATATGGGTATCGACCCATATCCAGCTGCCGAGTATCCAACAAATGCTTTCTCTACAGAAATCAAGGATGGGTTTAAGGACGACGATGAGCCACGCGAGGTTTGCATCGCCGGACGTATGATGAGCCGTCGAGTGATGGGAAAGGCAAGTTTCGTGGAATTACAAGACTCAAAGGGAAGAATACAGGTTTACGTCACTCGCGACGACATCTGCCCCGGCGAGGACAAGGACTTATATAATAAGGTATTCAAGCGCCTGCTCGACATAGGCGATTTCATTGGTATCAAGGGTTTTGTATTCCGCACCCAAACGGGAGAGATCTCTGTACATGCCAAGGAGCTCACCCTATTGTCGAAGAGCCTCAAGCCACTGCCTATCGTGAAATACAAGGACGGAGTGGCATACGACAAGTTTGAAGACCCCGAATTGCGCTATCGACAGAGATATGTTGACCTTGTTGTCAACGACGGAGTGAAGGAAACATTCCTGCAGCGTGCCACCGTCATCCGCACAATACGTCGTGTGCTCGACGAGGCAGGATATACCGAGGTTGAGACCCCCACACTGCAGAGCATTGCCGGCGGTGCGAGTGCACGCCCCTTTATCACTCATTTCAATGCCCTCAACATCGACATGTATATGCGTATCGCCACAGAGCTCTATCTCAAGCGACTCATCGTGGGAGGATTTGAGGGTGTATATGAAATCGGAAAGAACTTCCGCAACGAGGGTATGGACCGCAACCACAACCCAGAGTTTACTTGCATGGAGCTCTATGTGCAGTATAAGGACTACAACTGGATGATGTCGTTCACCGAGAAATTGCTAGAGACGGTATGTATCGCCGTAAACGGCAAACCAGAGCGCGAGATCGACGGACAGATCATCAGTTTCAAGGCTCCATTCCGCCGTCTTCCTATTCTCGACGCTATCAAGGAGAAGACAGGATATGACCTCAACGGTATGTCGGAGGAAGAGATTAGGGAGGTGTGCAAAAAGCTCAATATGGACATCGACGACACTATGGGCAAGGGCAAACTCATTGACGAGATTTTCGGAGAGTTCTGCGAGGGCACTTATATCCAACCCACATTCATCACCGACTATCCCGTGGAGATGTCGCCACTTACCAAGATGCACCGCTCAAAACCAGGACTTACGGAGCGTTTTGAATTGATGGTAAACGGCAAGGAGCTTGCCAACGCATACTCGGAGCTCAACGACCCGATAGATCAGGAGCAGCGATTCATCGACCAGATGAAACTTGCCGACAAGGGTGACGACGAGGCGATGATAATTGACCAGGACTTCCTGCGTGCCTTGCAATACGGTATGCCTCCCACAAGCGGTATCGGAATCGGTATCGACCGACTGGTGATGCTTATGACTGGCAGGACATATATCCAGGAGGTGCTCTTCTTCCCGCAGATGAAACCTGAGAAGAAGGCTCCGCGCAGCAGCAATGACGACTGGGCAAAGATAGGCGTTGAGGAAAAATGGGTGGCAGTGCTCAATAAGTGCGGCTACTATCTGGTGAGCGACATCCGCGAGGTTAATCCTCAGAAACTGCAGATGGACGTTTGCGGAGTAAACAAGAAATACAAGTTAGGCTACGACAATCCTAAGGTGGATGAATTTGCCGCATGGATTGAGGCTGCCAACAAGTAAATAGATTATAGGCAGTCAACGGGATTAATATATATAATAAGGTAGAAAATGTTCGATTGCGGTAAGATAGCCATTATAGGTGGTGGAAGCTGGGCAACTGCCATTGCCAAGATTGTGGTGGGACACACTCACCACATCGGTTGGTATATGCGACGCGACGACCGCATTGAGGAATTCAAGCGCATGGGGCACAATTCAGCTTATCTGACAAGCGTGCACTTCGACACCAACGAGATTTTCTTTTCGAGCGATATCAATCGCATCGTGCAGGATTATGACACCTTGGTGTTTGTAACCCCCTCGCCCTACTTGAAGAACCATCTCAAGAAACTCAAGACGAGGATTCGCGACAAATTTGTCATCACAGCCATCAAGGGTATTGTGCCCGACGAGAATCTTGTGTGCTCGGAATATTTCCATCAAGTGTATGATGTGCCATACGACAATCTAGCATGCATCGGTGGTCCGTCGCATGCCGAGGAAGTGGCGCTCGAACGTCTCTCCTACCTCACCGTAGGTTGTTCAGACCGCGAAAAAGCGCAGGCTTTCTGCGATGTGCTCAATAGCGAGGTGATCAAAACAAAGACCAGCAGCGACGTAATCGGCATTGAATATTCGTCGGTATTGAAGAATGTTTATGCCATTGCCGCCGGTATATGCAGCGGACTGAAGTTTGGCGATAATTTCCAGGCGGTGCTTATGTCGAATGCCGTGCAGGAGATGTCGCGATTCCTCACCGCAGTGCATCCCATTGAAAGAAGCGTGTATGACTCGGTATATCTCGGCGACCTACTTGTTACCGGCTACAGCAATTTCTCGCGCAACCGCACCTTCGGCACCATGATAGGTAAGGGATATAGCGTGAAGAGTGCACAGATTGAAATGGAAATGATAGCGGAAGGTTTCTTCGGCACTAAGTGTATGAAGGAAATCAACCGCCGAATGCATGTCAACATGCCAATCCTGGATGCTGTGTATAACATATTATATGAACGCATAAGTCCGCAGATTGAAATCAAGCTGCTCACGGATTCGTTTAGGTAAATGAAGAGTGAAGAATGAAGAATTTATAATCATTGTAAATTATGAAGAATATAACACTTGACATCACAAAGGCTGCACAGTTTCTGAAAGCTGGTGCAGTGGAGGCTCTCGAACCTCAGGTAAAGGCCGCTCAGGAGGCCCTCGAAAACGGCACATGCCCTGGTAATGATTTCTTAGGATGGCTCCATCTGCCATCGTCGATCTCTGCCGACTTTATCAAGCAATTGCAGGATTGCGCCAATGTGCTCCGCGAGAATTGCGAGGCTATCGTTGTTGCTGGTATCGGAGGAAGCTATCTTGGTGCACGCGCAGTGATTGAGGCTCTCAGTAACTCTTTCGCTTGGCTCGTTGGCGACAAGAGCAACCCCACTATCCTCTTTGCAGGAAACAATATCGGCGAGGACTATCTCTCTGAACTTACCGACTATCTGAAGGACAAGAAATTCGGTGTTATCAATATTTCCAAATCAGGAACTACCACCGAGACAGCCCTCACATTCCGTCTGCTGAAGAAGCAATGCGAGGAGCAGCGCGGCAAGGAAGAGGCAAAGAAGGTTATCGTAGCAGTCACCGACGCTAAGAAGGGTGCAGCACGCACATGTGCCGACAAGGAGGGATACACCTCATTCATCATCCCCGACAATGTGGGCGGACGATTCTCAGTGCTCACTCCGGTTGGACTCCTGCCTATCGCCTGTGCAGGTTTCGACATCGCAAAGCTTGTTGAGGGTGCTCAGTCGATGGAAAAGGCATGTGGCAAGGATGTACCATTTGCTGAAAACATCGCTGCACAGTATGCTGCAGTGCGCAATGCCCTGTATGCCGAGGCTGGCAAGAAGATCGAGATTATGGTTAACTATCAGCCTAAGCTCCACTTTATGAGTGAGTGGTGGAAGCAGCTCTATGGCGAGAGCGAGGGTAAGGACGGAAAGGGTATCTTCCCCGCATCATGCGACTTCACCACCGACCTCCACTCTATGGGTCAGTGGATTCAGGAAGGCGAGCGCACCATCTACGAGACTGTCATCAGCGTTGAGAAGCCCAACCGCACCATGCTCTTCCCCAACGACGAGGAGAATCTTGACGGTCTGAACTTCCTCGCCGGCAAGCGCGTGGATGATGTCAACAAGATGGCAGAGCTTGGCACACGCCTTGCACACGTTGACGGCGGTGTGCCTAACATCCACATCTTGATGCCCGAACTCAACGAGTATTATCTCGGCCAGCTCATCTATTTCTTTGAGCTCGGTTGCGGCATCAGCGGCAATGTCCTCGGAGTGAACCCGTTCAACCAGCCTGGTGTAGAGGCGTACAAGAAGAATATGTTTGCACTGCTCGACAAACCTGGATATGAGGCTGAGAGCAAGGCTATCAAGGCTCGTATTGCTTCGGAAAAATAAATATCAGCTAGAATATTATGACAAAGCCATATCCCAAAATAGGGGGATATGGCTTTGTCTTCCATAAACGTTAAATGAAGAAATACCTTATTATCTTATCTGCCTTGCATACCTTAAATTCAAATGCACATGAAGATGCAGTTGAATGGAAAGTAAGCACGCAGACAACAATCAGTTCAGGAGACAACAACCCATTTTGGCTTAATGCCAACAAATACGGGCTTAGTTCGCTCGACACGAGCAATGGCTATCTAAGAGCGTCATTGGCAAAGAAAGCCACTGTGGATTCATTAGAACAATTTAAATGGGGAGGAATGGTTGACATTGCCACGGCATTCAACTATTCCAGTACTTTTATTGTCCAGCAGGCTTTTCTAGAAGGCAGATGGAAGAAAGGTGTTTTGACAATCGGCAGCAAAGAGTATCCTATGGAACTGAAGAACCAATCACTAAGCACCGGTTCACAGACCTTAGGCATCAACGCACGCCCCGTTCCACAAGTCAGAGTTGCACTTCAGGACTATTGGACACTTCCATTTGCCAACGGGTGGATGGCAATCAAGGGGCATGTTGCCTTCGGCATGACCACCGACCAGGGATGGCAAAAGGAATTCACACATCTTAAATCACGTTATACAGAGAGTGCGCTCTACCATTCAAAAGCCGGATACTTGCGAATTGCCGATACCAAGAAGAAACGTCCCCTCTCTCTTACATTGGGACTTGAAATGGCAGCCCAATTCGGCGGAACAACATACATATGCGACCAATACGGCAAAATGTTCGTGCTTGAAAACGACAAAGGTATCGACGCTTTCCTGACTGCATTATTCCCTGGTGGAGCAGATACCAGCGAGACGGTTTATCAGAATGCCAGAGGAAATATTGTTGGCAGTTGGGTAGGACGCCTTGATCTAGACTATCCCAAGTGGTCGCTCGGAATATATGCCGACCACTACTTCGAGGACCATTCCTCAATGTTTCTGCTTGACTACGACGGCTATGGCGAAGGAACGGAATGGGACACTGCCAAAAAAAATAGATTTCTTCTGTACGATATAAAAGACATAATGTTAGGGTTGGAATTAAAATTTAAGAATTTCAGCTATATTAACAATATCGTGGCAGAATACGTTTATACTAAATACCAAAGCGGTCCCATATACCATGACCACACACAGCTATTACCCGACCATATCGGCGGCATTGACAACTACTACAACCATCATCTCTACACAGGATGGCAACATTGGGGACAAGCCATAGGCAACCCGCTATACATATCCCCAATATACAACACCGACGGAAAGATTGAATTCAAGAACAACCGCTTTGTGGCATATCATATAGGCATCTCAGGTCAACCGTCCAAAAGCATAGATTATCGAATTCTTTCCACTTGGCAAAAGGGATACGGCACATACAAGCGCCCTTTCCCCGACCCGAGATTCGGTTTTTATTGCATGGGAGAGGTGACATTCAGGATAAAAAAAGGCTGGGGCATCACGGCTGCAATGGCATTAGACCGCGGCAAGCTCACAGGCAATAATTTCGGCATGCAAGTGACTGTAACAAAGTCAGGTATATTGTCAAGATAGTATTATCACTTTAAACGTCTTGAATATCAACTTTAGATCATATAGGAATGAGGCATTATCCACATATTCCATATATAAGCGTATCTTATCCTGCATAATCACGTTTATGTAATAATCCTCAGGATCCTCAGCTTTCTCCATAAGTTCATTCTCATTACGGAACTTGATGGAGGCGGGATCAGTAATGCCTGGACGCACATCCAATACGTGCATCTGTTCGGGAGTCCAGTAATCCACATAGTGGCGTACCTCGGGACGAGGTCCCACCAAACTCATGTCACCCACTAATACGTTGATTAATTGAGGCAGTTCATCCAACTTGAATTTGCGTATGAAATAACCCGAACGAGTCACTCGCGGGTCACGCCCACCAATAGTCACCAACGACCCCTTGTCAGCCCCGACACGCATTGAACGGAACTTGAAAATACGGAAGTCCTTGTTATACCTTCCTACCCTCACTTGACGATAGAAAACAGGACCTTTGGAATCCAACTTTACCCAAAGAGCCACAATCAAAAGCACCGGACTGAGAACCAACAGTCCACAGCCCGATGCCACTATATCGAATAAACGCTTTATCATAACGCCTTGACAATATCACAAAAATTAGAAATGACATATTCTACATCCTCCTCGGTCATCTTTGTATTCAGAGGAAGCGTGATTTCATTCTCATACATACAATAGGCATTAGGGAAGTCCTTGATGTCAAATCCAAGAGCCTTGTAGGCAGTCATCATAGGCAGGGGCTTGTAGTGAACATTGGTGGCAATGCCACGCTCAGCCATCAGCTCAATCACCCTGTTAACATCCTCACGAGTGCGTCCAATCAGACGCAAAAGATAGAGATGGTGGGAAGAGCAGTGATCGGCATCCTCATGATTGAGATATACCACCTTGTGGTCAGGCTCAGAATCAAGGTTTAGACAATCTATCGCCTTATTATACATGGAGACGTAATTTCTGCGCTTGGTCAATATCTCAGGATAGCGCTCAAACTGCACCAGTCCCATAGCAGCCATGATGTCGGTCATATTGCACTTATACCATGGTCCGATTATGTCATACTCCCAAGCTCCGAGCTTTGTCTTGGCCAAAGCATCCTTGTTCTGACCATGTAGCGAGAACAACTGGCTTATGCGATACAGTAGCTCATTCCAGGTCTCGCCCTCTCTCTTGGGCACTGTTGTCATATAATCCACATCAGTAGGAACAACATCTTTGCCGAATGACAAGTTCCATGTCATTGCCCCACCCTCGGCAGTGGTAAAATTCTTCACTGCATGAAACGAGAAGGAAGAGAAGTCGGCTATTTCTCCGGCCATCCTTCCTTTCCTGTTTGCACCAAACGAGTGGGCACAATCGGCACTGACAATTATCCGGCCAATCTTAGCCTGCAAGGCATTGGCAGGACGGAACAGATGCTTCTTCGCCTCAATTATCTCATACACACGGTCATAGTCGGCCACTATGCCTGCTATATCCACAGGTACAATCACCTTGGTATGCTCAGTGATGGCCTCAGCCAGCTGGTCGTAATCCATCTCGACACAATTCTTCTGAGAGTCAACCATAACTAACTTGCAACCTATATGTTGCGTCACAGATGCTGTGGCTGTATATGTGTATGCTGGAACTATCACCTCGTCATCTGGCTTGAGGTCAAGCAGATGAAGCACCATCTCCATTGAGGCCGTAGCAGAATTGAGACACACGACCTTGGCAGTATGTAGGTATTCTGATATCAGTTGTTCCAACTTCTTGGTGCGTGGACCAGTAGTTATCCATCCGCTCATGATGGCATTCTTCACTTCTTCTGCCTCCCGTTCTGTCATATCAGGTGGCGAGAAGGGTACATTACGCAAATTCATTGTCATGATGTTAAAAAATTATCTATTTGATTCAGCATTAAACGGCTTATGCATCATTACCTTATAGATGCCCACAAAATATCCCCATCCATAACTGAGATGAACAGTGAGGTAAATAATCGGCTGATAGACTATCAGCCTCCAATTGCCTGTCTTGGCTATAGACTTGAATGTGAACCAACAAGACAGCAACAGATACAATACCAGGACAATAGCATACAACAATGCAATAATCCAATGCATCCAGCCCAGTACCGCCCCGAAGATTAATCCCAAGACGAAAGCAAGGGGGAAAAACTGCCGTATGGTGGCAGGCGCCCCAAGCTTCTTATTTACCAAGGGCTTATACAAGCCGTATTGGTAAAACATCTTCCTCACCTTGCCAATCTTGTCGCGTGCATAATACTTGGTTACGATGCTCGGTATGAGATAAATCTTTCCACCGTTCTTGACAATTCGCCCGTTGAGCTCGTCATCCTGGTTACGCACAAGTTCTGTGTCATAGAGTCCGACTTTGTCAAACACTTCGCGCCTGAAACAACCAAAAGGAACGGTATCAACGCGTCTTACCTCATCACAACCGATACGAAAATATGAGTTGCCCATACCGAATGAACTGCTCAGCACTTCAGCTATGGCAAGCTCCTTGACCGAAGGTCCGCAAGGCAGAGTAGCGCACAATGCTCCCACATTATCAGCATCGAGTTCTCTGAGATTCTTTACCAATACCGAAAAATAATTGGCGGGATATTCCACATGTCCGTCAAGGCGGATAATGACATCCCCCTTTGATGCTTTTATTCCCTCGTTCATGGCATAAGGCACAATCTTCTTAGGATTGTCGAGCATCTTGATAAAAGGATACTTCATGGAGTAAGATGTGATGATATCGCGCGTCTTGTCGTTGCTTATGCCATCTACAAAAAGAATCTCCAGGTCATCCTTAGGATAATCTTGTTCGAGAATGGATTCAATACATTGTGAAATATATTTCTCTTCGTTGTAAACCGGGCAAACTACTGATAACATATTATCTGATAACACTTATTTATATATGTTCCTCAACTCCTCGGAAGTGCACGTTCAGTTCATGTAGATGCTCAAGAAGCGTACCAAGTGGAGTGCCTTGGGTCATCTTGGCAAATGCGTTGACATCCTTGGGGAAGCACTTGCCGCCATATCCAAACTTGCCGTCAGGACCGGGAACGTATGTATGAGTGTCATTGATATAACCCGAAAGCAGCACACCGGTATGGACTTTTCTCCAGTCGGCCCCCATCTGTTCGCAATATTCCCTACAAGCATTAAAATAAGTAACCTTATATGCTCCAAACACATTGTGCATATACTTTGTCAGCTCAGCCTCAAGCGGACTCATTACCGTGAACTTCTTACCTACAAAGATTTTGGTGAGCAGCTCTTGTGCACCAGTAAATACCATTGTCTGCTTCTTGAAGTCTTCGATGTGGGTACGCTCGGTCAGAAACTCTGGCATATAGCACACCTGGTGTCCGGTCTCGCGCGAGAGCATGGCGCTTGTTCCCGGCAGTATAGTGGTACGTACGAAAACGGGCACATCAGGAAGATTTGAAATAAGCTCTTTCATAAGAGTCAGGTCTTGTGTGCCGTCGTCTTCTGTAGGTACATGGATCTGCAGGAAAGCTATGTCGATATTACTCAAGTCATCATTATAACCCTTTGGAGGGTCGCTGATGAACAGTTTGCACTCTGGATTGTTGTGCTCTAACCAATCCTTCAAGGCTCCTCCAACGAAGCCACATCCAATAATTCCAACGTTAATCATATTGGTTTTATAATAAAATATTGATTATTTTTATACATTATACCTTTTCTTTATCCAAGACCTCAAATACTGAGTTTTTGCTGATATATTCAGGAACAATATGCTTCATCATCCTTACAATGTCGATATCCGATAGAGAATCACATTTATCGCCCATTTCGATTATCTGTTTGTTTACGATGGCATAATCATATTGTTTAACCTTAGCTATTCTGATTTTGTCGTGGAAAGAGGGTATGGTGGTTTCTTCCGTACTCAACACTTCCTCATATAGCTTTTCTCCAGGTCTCAGACCTGTGTATTTTATCTCAATATCCTTGGCACCGCTAAGCTTGATCATTCTCTTTGCCAAGTCGGCTATTTTCACAGGGGCACCCATGTCGAACACAAATATCTCACCACCGTTGCCTTTTACCCCAGCTTCAAGCACCAACCGACAAGCCTCGGGGATTAGCATGAAGAACCTTATGATGCCGGGATGAGTTACCGTTACAGGACCGCCTTTTTTTATCTGTTCGCGGAACAATGGTATGACCGAACCGTTGGAGCCAAGTACATTGCCAAACCTTGTGGTTACGAATTGTGTCGCCCCATTGACTTTGCCCTCCTTGATGGCCTGGTCGAGACTCTGCACATAAATCTCGCATATACGTTTGGAACATCCCATGACATTGGTGGGATTGACCGCTTTATCGGTAGATATCATGACAAACTTGGCAGAACCGTATTTGACGGCAAGGTCGGCAATGTTTTTGGTTCCGATGATATTATTCCTGATGCTTTCAGAAGGATTATCCTCCATCATCGGTACATGCTTGTAAGCCGCAGCATGGAAAACATATTCCGGTCGGTATTTATCAAAGATCCGCTCCATATTCTTTTGGCAACATATGCTGGTCACAATCGTATGACATTCCAATTCAGGCCATTTGTCGGCCATCATCAGCCGGATGTCATGTTGTGGAGTCTCTGCTTGGTCTATCAGAACTAGACGCTTTGGAGCAAAATTGGCAATCTGTCTCACCATTTCGCTGCCGATGCTGCCGGCAGAGCCTGTAATGAGGATTGTTTTACCCTTGATATCATTAGCAATGGCTTGTGTGTCAACCATAATCTGCTTCCTTGGGAGCAACTCCTCCACATCCACCGGATGAAGCATGTTTCCGTTTACGATGGGCGACACGCCATCCCATTCAAATTCTTCGGGCATCATATAGAGCTTGATGCCGTTGTCTGTGAGTAAGTCGATAAATTCCTGGTCGGCACAAAAGTCAATAGCGGAAATCGGAGGTACTATAATAGCTTCGATGTCGTCCCTCTTCATTCGAGTGATGAGACTATTGCTCACGTATAAGATTGGCATGCCCACAAGATATTTTTTATTATGTTCGGTTGTGGGCGAAACAAATCCTTTGATAATGTATTTTGAAGGATGTTGGCTCCTTATACTCTTAGCTATACTTACACTTTGCGATTTTGTGCCATAAATATATGCACTTTTGGCATTAACGTTTACATCTACCACATCAAACAAAGTCTTTACAAGCACCCTGACAGCCCACATCGACAAAGTACCGAAGCAGAATGCAAATAATGTGATTCTTAATCCAGGGAATATTGTATTATCATCATCAATAAACAGTATCCTTATGACAATGACACACAAAGTACCAATAACATTTGCGCAAGCCAATTGGTATAGGTCAACGAAAGAGGAATATCGTATTACATTTGAGTATGTGTGAAATACCCGGAAACCTATCATGTAAAATATAAGACATAGCGATATCACGCCAACCTTTTGCCAGAAAAAATCCACGATACCATCGCCGCCTATAAAACAGTAATAGCCAAACAGGTAGAAACAAAAGAGTAATAGGCAGTCAGCAGCAAGAATGCACCAATAAGGTAACGCATTGCGGCTGAAATACCAATTGATGAACTTATGTATTGTTTGAATTATCATATTTTTATCTTCTCTGTCCACTTTTTATTTATAAACGAACACATATTAAAAATATTGCACCCGAATTAACAAAATAACAATCAAAATAATAATATTCTCATTTTGGAGGGTGAACTATCGCAACATATTCTTATTTTCGTTACTATACTCATCAAGGATTGTTGGACCTCCACCCAAGATGTATCCCTTAATCTTGCGCCTTTTCAATCTCCTACAGCGTTTCACGCAACTATAGCGACGCTCTGAATTGAGTGTTATGTCATCAAAGGAATCAGCGATGCCTTTTCAACACACTCGCTATTCACAATGTCACTAAACTCAATATTGCCTCTATTTATACATGGTCCCATAATAATATCACATAAAAAAATAACTTATTGCAGGTGAGAAAAACCCACATTCGAATGCAAAGGTACAAATAATTTGTATGCAATCCAAGCATTTAGACCATTGTTTCCACTCATTTACAACTTTTTAACAAACCAATGCTGTTTTTGTAACCACTCAGCACCCATGTAAAACATGCGCAACCAAGGCCAGAATGGGCGACAAGAATATCCAGAACCGATGGATGTAAATTTTACACGATCACTTTTTTCTTCAGTTTTATCTATTGTTAACGGATATATCTGCATTTTTCTTGCATATACGATAAAAATTTGCTAATTTTGCGGCGATTTTATAAAATCCACAATAATGAAGATATACAAGAAACATATACTTTGCGTGATTGTTGGAATGACATGTCTTGCTACCATCTTGTCTTTCACTGCCATAACAGGAAATGACAATCTAATCAGTGATAAAGGTTACAAGCTTGTATTTTCTGATGAGTTCAACCTTCCCAACGGTTCGCAGCCCGACAGCACCAAGTGGAAAAGATGCCGTCGCAATCCAAGCCGTTGGGCAAGATGGATTTCCGACAGTAAAGATGTGGTATATATCAAGAACGGCAGACTCGTGTGTAGAGCAATACCCAACAAGGACTTGAAAGCTGACACAGCCAAAATGTTGACGGGGGCGGTGGAGACGATGGACTTGTTTGACTTTACCTACGGCAAGGTGGAAGTGAGAATGAGGACGAACGGCAAAAACGGCAATTCACCAGCCGCGTGGATAAGAAATGACCCTAAGAAACACAAACTATATTCGGAGATTGATATCATGGAATCGTTCGGCAAGAAGGAAGAACTTTTCCATACCATTCATTCACAATACACAGTATATACTCCAAAGCATGGTGAGAAAAACCTTTTCAAGTCAGAAATTTCTGTTACGAAATGGCACATCTATGGTATTATATGGACTCCAACAGAAGTAATATGGACAATTGACGGGAAAGAGACTGGACGATATCACAAATCAGACGTCCCCGCTTTATTGGTAAAAGGCCAGTGGACATTCGACCAACCGATGTTCTTGCGTCTCAACCAAAGCCTATGTAACGGGAAGATTGGACAACTTCCCGATACAAAAACCATATATACGACAGAATTTGACTGGATAAGGGTGTATCAGAAAAATTGGCATAACAAATAATCTTCGATCAGAATAGTCATCTTTTTGAAAAATACCCTTTCAAACTGTATTTTATAGTTTCTAACAAAGAAAGAGAACCCTCCTGTTTGTAAGATTTTCTATGGAATAATGGCCAGTAAAAAAGATAGATCATTCCTAACACATTACCCAAAATACGTCTATCTGTCCAACCTAAGTTTTCGAAGTAACGGGCATCGTATCCATGAAACCATTGACTATCAGCAGACATTAGCGTAGCAATAATGTCTGGATAATAAAGCATTTTTACTTTTTTTTTCCGCCAATCGAGCATAAACCGATTCTCCTCTCCACCTCCATTTCCAGTGCCAGAACCCATTTTTTCATCAAAAAGGATACCATGTTTGTTAGATAGATGACGTGAAAATGTTATCTGTATGGATGATGTTTTTAAGATTTGTATAAATCCTAAAGGCCTCTTCTCTTGTGGGTATTTTATAGGACGGTCATTTCTTACGACAGCAAAAGCAATAAGACCTGCATCAGGATTCTCTGCATAAGCCTTCAATATTTTCTCTTCTCCATCATCAGGTAATACTTCATCGTCATCACAAATCTGGCAAATATCCCCCCAGGCATTACGTATCGCCATATTTCGGCTTTTGGATAATCCACGTTCCGTTGTACATATAAATTTTGCATGACAAGTCCTGCCTTTTTTATTAACAAAGTCATATTCCTCAATGCTGTCATGGTCACACTGATTAACAACAACAACATCTGATTGAACATTGCTACGTTTGATAATACTTGCATCTTTCTGATGCATACATGAAATAAGAATGTTAAGAGTCATATTTGTATTCTTAATATAAATCATTTATAATTCATTTGAGGCGTTGATTAATTTCTTTTCTGAAATCCTTCAACAAATTCATTTGCCTTTTATCTTTCTTTCCTAAAAATACAAGCACCTTCTCGCGCAAAAGCAAAATGGTATTGTTTCTCAGTCTGTTCTTTATGGTTTTGCTTACATCATATCCTTTTTTCTTACTGTGTTCTATAGCCACATCAAGAAGTTTGGTTTCGTATGCAAGGTTAGGCTCACGTTCTTTTGTGAGATGTATATAATGTAATTTTGGATTATATATCATCTGTTTGAAACCATTCTTTCTCATTCTGTAATGTATGTCTTCTTCTTCTCCATACATGAATATGGTTTCGTCAAATAATCCAACTTGCTCGAACATCTCTTTTCTAATAAAGAAGCAAGAACCGGAAAAGTGCATATATCTTGGTAAATAATAATCAAATCGGTTGCCTATCGAGGTCATAATCGTCTGCAAGTAACCATTTACCGTGTATGCACAACAAAAGGAGTTACTGCTCACTTCAGTAGCAGACAACATCTGTTTCATACCATACATACTGAGGGAATTATTTCTCTCAAATGCATCCAATGTTGTCTTGAATACTGGTTCCATCATACGAACGTCAGGGTTCATTATTAGGATAACTGGAGCTGTGGCCCTACGAATTCCCATATTGTTGCCTTGCCCATAACCACCATTGTGGGTATTTTTAACGAGCACAATATCGTTGCCGTATAATGACCGTAGTTGTTCAAATATAGAGTCAGTATTCCTGCTATTATTGTCAACAATAATAAGTTCCAACTCATCAAATGGAATGTCCGACCATTGTTTGATGCTACTTATACAGTCAAAAATATCCTTTTCTGAATTATAAGTTACAATAATTATTGAAAGTCGTTTCATATATCAAAATATTGGCTTGATTCTTTTACTGATATTCTTTTTCCTTTTCTCCAAAGTAAACAAGTACAATGCCATTGGAATTTGGCGCGCCAACTTCTTCGGTAGAATCTTTTCCAGAAACAATGTAGAAAAAACCTGTAATGCCATAATAGTACCATAAAAACGATTGTACTTTTTAACTATTCGCACCATTTCCACGGCATATTGTTTGTTGATGCCATTTGAAAAAGCCTTGTTGTACAATCTCAATACACCTTCATATACATATCTGTCATATTTGTGCCCAAAACGCTCTTGATAAGTTTTGAAAAATTTGACTGATGCATATAAGTTGCTTTTGAAATGCTCAGGAGTACAGATATTGGCAGAAACGCTTCCTTGACTATGGCGTATGCGGTATCCATAGTCAGGTGCCACATAAGCATATTCATAGCGCAGTCCTGCCATAATGGCATGCACATTGTAGTCTGCATCTTGTAGCGACAGTAATTTTGTATCCCATAATAAATGAGCTTTTCTTAACGAATCAGCCCTATAAATATTTGACCACACAATAAATGGAAGTTCACGACGGGCAAATCCTTTCAAGTCGTCATTATGCACTTTATAGCCAAATATATCTTCCGGAGCATGTGTTTCAAATACTTCGTTGACATAAACCGCCGATGGAAATACCATGAAATCAAGGTCTTGCCTCTTCTCAATCATCTCCACCCTTTTGCCAATGCAAGATGGTGTAATATAGTCATCAGAGTCTACAAACATCAAAAACTCCCCTTTGGCATAGTCCATACCAAGGTTTCGGCAGGTCTGTGCTCCTTTTGGCATTGTCTCCCTTTTAATGAAAATTATCCTCTTGTCTTTTTGGAAAGATGATAGATACTCCAGCGTATCATTTGACGATCCATCGTCAATAGCCAAAAGTTCCCAATCCTCGAACGTATTGGCTCGGATGCTATCAATCATCTTGCTCACCAATTCTTTATTGTTGAAGAACGGCATAATCAGAGACACTTTGGGATGTCCATAGTCTATTATTTCATTCATTTTTGTTGTGCGCATGGTGTTTTAAATTTCATTGTTGGATAATAATATATTACATATAACAGACCAAACACAAAGAAAAATGGATAAACCTCCATCGTCATCATAAAGAACATAGTAAACAAACCAAATAGCAGTATATTACCCATTTTGTCGTATTGTAAACGTATCTTTCTTAAAACAATGAAAAGCATCAAAAGAAAAAGACTAATTAATGTTAGTCCTCCATTTAGTAAAACATTATATATGAAATTGTGGGGGCCGATGGCAAACGAATCCATTTCAGACAAGAACCATTCACTATCTACAAAGCCGTAGCCAAAGAAGGGCGATTCTGCAAACTTGCGCCCTGCGGCATCCCACATACGAGTACGGTGTGTAAATGTTATATCCTTTCCCAATACATCCTCAATGATATACACCGCAACTTCATTGTTATGCAGTCCTTCACCATTAAACACCACAACCGTCTGGAACATCAGATAGAAGAGAAAAAAAACAATGCAGCAAGCCTTTTGCAGCTTTTCTGACGGAATCATACAGAATACAAGAAACAGCAGAATGCACGACAATGAAGTCATCGAACCAACCATACCCAGTGTAGTTACTGATACTATAGCAAGGATGACGAAGTTGACCTTCCATAGTTTATGGAATTTCGTGCACAGCAACGACAGCACAAGGGCAAAAATCAGTCTTCCACCTATCTGATTGTAGTTACCACCAAGAAAATAACAATCCGCCCTGTCTTGGGCAGCAAAAACCCAATCTGGATAAATTATCATAATCATCAAGTTGGCATAAACGCAACACGATAATACCATAGCAAATGTCTTTACCATAATTTCAGGCTTTTCCCAATAATTTATGATAAGTATAAGCAATCCCACTTCAATAGACTTGTAGATTGCCATTTTGAGCTCTGTACCACTCATAATGGTAAAAACCACTAACAGTAGCAGATAACAAAGCATACAGGCATCAAGAAATGTTACGACATGTTTACGTATAAACATAACAGAAAGTATTGCAAAACTGACTATACAAATACCCCAAACAAGATAAGACAAGGGTTGAAGAATAGAGAATATACTGAAGCTTATGCTAACATTCAATATCAGGAATGTCAGCATACCCATTTGTATAATCGGTAGATTTCTTAACTTATCTATCATAGTATATTGCCTTATTAAATAATTATTACTATATAAACTTACCACCTTAACTATTTGTTCATAATTATTCGAAGAGCAGTTTCCCTTTCCTGTTTGTTCATAGCCGTTATCCATATACTTACAACACCCACGACAACAGACAAGAATATTGTCAGCAAAAACCTAAATCCTAACAACGATTGTATAAAATGTATACATAAGTAACTAATACACAGTATGCACAATGTCGATGGAATGATTTTTACAAACACATTTCTGACGAATTTACTAATGGATAATCCGGCAGAATACTTCAAGAACGGTAGGCGTATAAGTGCACACAATGCTTCTACACCAACATAACACCACATGGCTGCAGTTATCCCATACCCCAAATGTAAGACAAGATACGCAAAGAGCAATGTCATCACCTTTATAGTATTGATAGTCAATGAAAAATTGCGTATATTACCTGTGGCTTGATTGGCTGTACTTAATCCTATTGTCGTTTGGTCAACAAGAGATGTAATTAGTAAGAAACGGCATATTTCAGCTGTTGCTGATGGAGTGCTGCCTAACCAAAAATTCAGTATAGAAGTAATTTCAAAAGACACGGGTATTACGATTAGTGACAAGAGAAGAAATGAATATTTACATAACAGCTCTGCAAGTGATAACATATGTTGGTGTTCTTTTTTGCCTTCTGCCTTAACAATTTGAGGGCTCATGGCATTGAGAATTGATTGCGATACAAATTGAATGGCAATGGACACTTGAGAGGCAATACCGTATGCCGTATTGATAATTGTTCCAAAAAAATTATTTAGGACTATAGCCATCCCCTGTGTACGTCCAATAATACAACCGGTACTATAACATGTCCACCCTGCAAAATCAAGTATTTTCATTATGGTTTTTTTTCTGATTTCATTCCTTCGTGGCAAAAGAGTGGTTTCTGGAAAGAATCTTTTGGCATAAAGTGAGAACGCCAGCAGATTGAATACTGAAATAGCAAGCATCATCCACGTATAAGTAATGAGTTTGTCTGAAACTACATATAATAACATAATTGCAAGCAATAATCTGAATACACCATTAAGGGTATCAATAATAGATATGTATATGATGTTTTCCCTTGCAATAAACAATGCTCTAAAAGGAGATGTTACCAGTGAAAGGAAAAGCATGATAACCACAACGAAATAGACATGTATGGCTGAAGACATTCGGTTAGCCTCAATTTCTAATACACCGTTGAACAGAAAAGGTTCCAACACAATAAGCGCCAATACCAATAATACACCCATCACTATATGTACAAACATACTGTTGGCAAAAATTGCCTTGGTTTCTTCATTATGTCCTGCACCATGGCTATATGACAGGTGACGTTGGGTTGTTACTACCAAAGCATTAGTGATAAACCCTAACATCGTAACCGTGCTACCTATCAGTGAAAAAATACCAAAATCCGAATTGCCTAAAGCCATAAGGATGTATCTTGTAGAAAAAAGAGACATTCCAATGCTTAAGACAGCCCTTATGTGTTGCGCAAGAGTATTATATACAATTCGTTTGTTTGTATCCATAATAGTATCTTGAATATTCAAATTATCCCAATTAATAATTGCCAACTATCTATTTGGGGATTTATTTGGGGATAACAAATACTGTTTTATATCTGCCTTTAAGATATAAAAAACAGTTACTAATGAAGCCAAAAACAACATTCCAATAACAAATAACATCCTTTTGGGACCTGTAGGTTTTATTGGAACGGCAGCTCCCTTTACCAAAGTGAAAGCCGGCGTGCGCTCCTGTACTTTTGCCTTGGCAGCTTGGTACTGAGCCATAAGCGTGGTATATGTATTGTATTTTAGCTGCATGTCGTTTTCAAGGTCATTCTGCTTTGCCCTGAAACTTTCAAGCATTACGTCTGTATTGGCATCGGCATAACTTCCATATATACGGCGGGCTTTTTCGTAATCTGTCTTTGCCTCATCTACGAGTTTTTTATAATGATGCTCATCGATGCGCGACTTATTGGTACGGTAGTTGGTGATGAATGTTTGAAGTCTTTCCTTTACAGAATCAGCCATTGTCTTGCTAATTAAAGCATCTTGGGATTGTACACTTATAGAGATTACTGCTGTCTTTTTGTCAACATTAATATTTATGTTCTTTCTGATAATACCGCAAATATCATCCTGTCTCTTAGTAAGATTGTATGGATTAATTTGTCCACTGTTCTTTTTTTTCTCTTTTGATTTAAATAGATTTTTTACCCAACTTATACCATATGACCAAAAAGCCTTTTTCTGATGCTTTGCAAGATAATCATAATAGGTACAGTCAATTTCCCCGTCCTGACTCTTAACTCTAATATCATAAAGACCAACAACAAATCCGTTGTCCTCCATCAAGTCTGGATAAAGCAATGGATTGATGGCATCGGTGGTCTCCATTGTTCCCAAATCAACGCCAAATGACGAGGCCAACGAACCTAATGTTCCGCCAAGCCCCGAGCTTCCAGATATCTCAGGAGCAAGGCTCAGACTCGACATATAGTATCTCGGTATGCATAGAATGTATGCACACGACAGCACAAATGTTATCGGCAGAACCTTGTAAAACAGTTTCCGCCTTGACCTTATCTTTTTGAAGACAACCCGCAGGTCTATCACTTCCATTTCTTTCTTATCTTCCATAATCATTACTTGATAATATTTGCTATTGTTGCTATCATTGCGGCTATTGATGCAGAGCCGGAGGCTATGGATACTATCTCACCAGTGGACATCTTGTGGCCCTCGGGCTTGGTGGGCACAACTATCTCACAACCTGGTTCGGGCTTGGCACCTTTGCCTACCTGAGCCACCGTACCATTCATATATACAATGTATGTACGACTTTTCTTGGCACGGTTGCCCCAGCCACCTGCCTTGTCAACATAGAATTTCACTCCCTTGCCCTGCCTGTAAGCCACGGTGTTAGGATACATCACGTCGCCGCTAATCTTAACGGTGTTGGTGTATTCTGGTATGTATATCCTGTCGTCCTGCCTAAGAACCACGTCATAATTGCTACCTGGCTCTTCCAATGCCTTGTCGAGCTGTATTCCCACACTGTATGTGTCGCGAATGTCGAGTTTCCTTATGTCGAGAGTGTCTCCACTGCCAGACTGGGACTTCACCATACGAAGGATTGTTTCCATTCTCGCACGCTCCTCGGGAGTGAGACGTCGCTCTAAGCGAGCACCCCTCGCATAGGCGGTATTGGTAAGACCACCCGCCTCCTTGATTAATTCGCTCAACCTTTGGTTCTTCTTTGACAGTGTATATGTTCCGCCAAACATAATCTCTCCTTCAATGCTGATGTTCTTCTGCTCGGAGAATCCGGGACTGGTACGCACATAAACCTCATCATACGGTTTGAGAACGAAACCAGGAGTGCCGTCAATAACAAAGCCGTCCTTCAGTTTGAACGAATAGGTGCGGGCGATGGTGTCTGTAAATTCCGTGGCATGAGGGTCGGCAATGCGGCGAGCCACATCAACCTTCATCACAGATGCCGCATCGGTGAGTCCACCTGCCTGAATGATAAGGTCCTCCACCGTGGTATTGTCTGCAAATGCATACTTTCCGGGATAAAGCACCTCGCCATGTATTGTCAGAGTCTGTTTTTCCAGCAAATCCTTCTTGCTTGGGATATATAATACATCTTCGTTCTTCAGCGGAATGTCGGCCACACGTCCTGACATGATGCCCTCCACATCCACTTGTATCACCTCTAAAGTACGGTCGAACTTCATTCTGTGCATTACGGCATGCTGCAAGAAGGCGTCCTCGGTCACTCCGTCGGCATGTTCAAGCAGACTTCTCACTCCGGTAATCTCGCCTCCCACTTGGTACATTCCGGGGCGGAACACGGCACCCTTTATCTCAACCATGTTAGAATAGCGGGGAATAACCGAGTCGATGGAGATAGAGTCCTCATCCTCCACCTTGAACGTGTTGACATCAAACTCGCCCACATTGAATATAGAGTACTTGCTTCCAGCTTTCCTTATCACCTTCACTGATTTCTTATACGCATCACCAGTGAAACCACCGGCATACTTGAGCACTGTGCCCACACTCTCGCTCTTTTTCATCTCATAGAACATTGGGCGCTTCACCTTGCCAGTGACGTTCACAAGACAGTCGTATGGACCTACAACAATCACATCATTGTCGGCAAGACGCACATTACCTGTGAGCTTGCCATTGAGGATATAGTCGTAGATATCGACAGTAGTGACGAGTTTATTGTTGCGATACACCTTAATATTTCTCAGAGTTCCTATATCATTAGTACCACCTGCCATATACAGGGCATGGAACACCGATGCGAAGGCCGAAAGAGTGTATGTACCAGGAGCCATCACCTCGCCCATCACATTTACCATAATAGTCTTCGTCTGCCCAACGGTTAGCCTTATTTTCGAACTGCTGTATCGTGCTCCCAACGTAGCCTTAAGTCGGGCATTGGCCTGCGCAACAGTAAGTCCGCTGACATCCACAGGTCCAAAACCATCCAACACTATGGTACCGTCGGGAGTGACAGTTGCCTGTATTGACTTTTGCGACGCTCCGTATATATCCACAAATACGGCATCACCAGGCCCCAGACGATAGTTCTGCGGCGTGGCAATATTCATATTAGGCTCGAATGTAAGTTCCTTGTTGTTGAAGATGTCACGTCCGAACACCTTTCTTCCTCCCTGTTCCTTCATTGAGTCCAAGAGAGAATCCGGCAATATCACTCCAAGTTCATCCTGCATCCCTACAAAATCCGGATTATCATCTGTATATTTCTTATTAGCATCCAAAGATAATTCTTTTTGCATCTGCATTTGTCCTCCAGACTGTTTTTTGTCCTTGGCATTATTTGTCCTCAACCGGTTGTCCGAAGCCTCTTCGCCCGTTATGTCCTTGATGCCTAGTCCACCATTCTTGGCCTGACGTTCATATTTTTGTCTCACACGGCGTATCTGGTTAATGTCAACGCCTTTCTGCATAAGCTTTGTAACTATCTGAGACTGCGATGTACCCTTGTTGTACTCCGTTACCACATATTGCATCACTTGCTCGTCGGACATCGACTGAGCATTGACCGCCACACCCCATGTCAACATGACACAAAGCACAAAGGCAAAATTCCTGATATTTTTCATCATATCTGTCTTAAAAATATTTTTCTTCTATATAAAGAAACACTATTTATTATGAATTATTGTGCAAAGATACACATTTTTTGGTAATTCTAGACATCATAGACATGTTTTTTTGCATTTTTCCCACTTTTTTCTTGGAAGTATGATTATAAATGCTTATCTTTGCAGCCGAAAACGTTATCATGGGGTTGACTGGATTTGACAGCGGGCCGAAATGGTACGTAAGCATGCGGAGTCTCGTCGGCTACCTCCATAATCAGAGTGGACAAAAATTTAATTGGCGAAAACAAGTACGCTCTCGCTGCCTAATCGAAGAACAGTAGATTACTGGCTTTATCCCGTCACAAGGTGATGGGACGAGACATCGCTCAACAGGATGTTGTTCCGAATCCGGTTGGCCAAGCGGTGCAGGTAAATCGGGAATAGTCTGCCGTAGCCTCGTGCGACAGATGAAGTTTTAGGGGATAAGGTTGCAGTTGGTGGTCCTGGTCTTGCTGCAGCACGAAAACCGAAGTCAGGAATAAGCATGTAGAAAGCGTATGGTTTCCCTGTTTGGACGAGGGTTCGACTCCCTCCAGCTCCACTAATTCCATCCACAGATTTTCACGGAGGATTTTTTGAGGATTATCACAGATTTTGGCTACGCAGTCATAATCTGTGATATTTTTTTATGAATACCACTCTGTGATAATCTGTGGGAAATATGTCATTGATCGGGATTTTCTTCATATCCCTGATATTCCGGCACCAATGCACTCATCACCGAATCATAGCTCTGACGCATCACTGCCTGTATGTTCTGTGGACCTTGTCCTATAGGATAAATGGGTTGATGAATCGTAAGCCTAAGCTTATGCCACTTCACGAAATGCCAATCGCGGGTGCGGGGCATAACATTAAACGAACCATTGATTGTCAGTGGCACTACCGGCAATTGGAGTTCGTCGGCAAGCACAAAAGCCCCTTTCTTGAATTTGCCCATGTGTCCTGTAAAAGAGCGAGCTCCCTCGGGAAAGACCACCAGACTCGTACCGTCCTTGAGAGTAGTGCGGGCATCGTCAATTGTTTTCTTCACCTTACTCGGACTGCGGCGATCAACAAATATCTGATGCGACTTGGCACAGGCATAGCCTACGAAGGGCATCTTCCTCAACTGATGCTTCATCATCCACTTGAAATTGCGGTTGAGATAACCATATATCAGAAAGATGTCGAACATTCCCTGATGGTTTGCCACAAATACATAAGAGTGTCCCTTCTCGAGGTTCTCGCGTCCCTCAACAGTCACTGACAACAAGAACACCCTTGTCATCACCTTCGACCACCATCTCCCGGGATAGTATCCCCATATGTGTCCATTGCCTATTGAGCACCCCAACCCTGTAACTGCAGCTGTCAATATCGTGGATATAATTGCCACTGGCACTGCTATTATCAATTGATAAATCCTATATATGTATTTCATCGAAACAAAACTTTAATTATTTCAACCTTCAATTTTCAACCTTCAACCTTCTCATGGTGATAACAACGATTTCCCCTGGCACTCCGAATCGGAATGGAATAAAACCGCCTATACCAGTTGATACTATGAGAGCCCTGGTGCCCTCACTGAAAAGCCCTCCCCACTCCTTATATACAAAGGATGCAGGCGACCAATTGCCAATCATAAACTGCATGGCATGGGTGTGACCGCTAAGAGTGAGCTGTGCTCTGCTCTCGGGCAATATCTTGCGACGCCAACAAGTGGGATCGTGCTCTGCCATTACCACAAATGCGCTATCCGACACGCCTTCCAACGCCTTTCTCACATCACCACGTTGTGGAAATTTCTTTCCGTCGCCATCGTTGTCAAGTCCTGCAATAACTATCGAGTCGGCCCCACGTCTCACCACTTCATGTTCATTCACAAGCAGTCGCCATCCCATCTTTCTCTCCAGCTCTCGCGTCTCTTTCTCATTCTCTGCCTTAATATCCGGAGTGGCTTCGATATAGTCGGCATAGTCGTGATTACCTATCACCGAGAACACACCATCCTTCGCTTTTATACCCCCAAGCACATCCACAAAAGGACGAATCTCCTGAGGTTCACGGTTTTGCAAGTCACCCGCAAATACCACCATATCCGGACTTTGGGCATTTATGGTATCAACAACAGCATTCAACAAATGCTCTCTTCCACCGATATATGTGCCTACATGGGCATCGGAAAACTGTACTATGCGATATCCGTCGAATGCTTCGGGCAATTCAGCCGACTCATACGTCATCTCCCTTACGGTAATCTGGTCGAAACCCACAAACGAGCCATAGAACAGCACATACCAATTGAGCACAACCATCACAACTCCCACAATATTGCCATAGTTGGCTTTGCGGCGAATCATTTTCTTCACTCCCCAACCTATTGCCGAGCAAAGAGCAAAAAGACACTTGGGGGTAATTAGCAATCCCACAAGAAAGAGATAGACATTAAGAATCTTGATGTCGGAAGGAGCAAACTGGCGATCGAAAACGAACACCATCGTATAGGCAATCATTCCCAATGTAGGCAACCACCACAGAAGCCTACGAAGCATTGCGCGCCTTCCCTTAATACGTCGCAGAAACCTACGATCGATGTATAGGTCGGGCACCACCGCCATCAGAATCAACAGAATAGCTATTCTTGTTATCATTTCATTTTTATATTATATAATAAGGTGTAAGAGATCATTCTGTCACTCCCGCCAGGAATCGCTTCATCAGTTCGAGAGGAACACCCCTTCGCCTTGCATAATCCTCCACTTGGTCGGCACCAATTTTTCCCAACATGAAATATCTCGCCTTGGGATGAGCAATCATCATTCCGCTAACACTTGCGTGGGGTTTCATGGCACCGCTCTCCGTAAGCCTTATCCCCACATCGGAGAAATGCAGCAGGCTGTCGAGCACAAAATTCATACTAGTGTCGGGCAATGACGGATAACCAACCGCCGGTCGGATGCCCTGGAATTTTTCGGCATGCATCTCCCCTATCGTCAGATTCTCATCGGGGGCATATCCCCAAAAGGTTTTTCTCACCTCTTCGTGCATTTTCTCCGCAGCAGCCTCAGCCAACCTATCGGCAATCAGTTGCACCATCATCTTGTTGTAGGCATCGCCATCAAAATCCTTCTCCAAACCAATATCCACTGTAGTGCAAAAAATGCCCATCTTGTCGGATATCCCATGAGACAAGGGTCGGATGAAGTCGGACATACACATATTGGGCTCACCATCAGATGTGGGATGCTGTTGTCTGAGCATAGGCAAGCGAACACCCTCAAACAATATGTCGTCGCCATCGCTGTTAGCTTCGCCCAATGCAAAGAGCGCATATACACGATATCGTCCTTCGAGTGTTTCGAGCACTCTCATCGCCTCAGCCTTAATCTCCGTCTGCTTTTCAACATTCTTCAATTGCCATGCATGATAGAAATATGGCCAGTTGATATATTCTATCAAATGAGAGATATCGTATGTCAGTTTTCTACGCTCCATCATTCCCTGAATCTTATAGCCTCGCCCCTAATGGTGTCATCCACCTGTCCGTCGGTATATACCAATTGTCCGTTACACCATGTGCGCTCCACTCGCCAGTTGAAGGTGGTTCCTTCCATCGGGCTCCATCCACACTTGCTCAATATGCACTCGGGCGTAACTGTCCATTTACTATTTGGTCGCACCATCACAAGGTCGGCTTTATATCCTTCTCGTATGTATCCACGTCGGGCCACCTCGAATATCCTAGCCGGATTATGCGCCATCAGTTCTACAACCCTTGTTATACCAAGTATGCCCTCATCCACCAACGACAACATCGCCGGCAATGAGAATTGCACCATAGGCATACCAGATGCTGCCTTGGCACATCCTCCCTGCTTTTGGGATATGAGATGGGGAGCGTGATCGGTTCCCACCACAGATATTCGTCCGTCAGACATTGCCTTTCGTATCTCGTCACGGTCAGCCTTTGTCTTGATTGCAGGATTCACCTTTATCTTTGTGCCTTTGATTTTATAGTCTTCTTCTGAAAAAAATATATGCGCACTTGTAGCTTCAGCCGTTATCAGAGGGTCATCAGGCTTGAAGAGCTGCAGTTCGCGAGCGGTAGAGACATGAGCCACATGCAATCTTGCCCCACACTTGCGCGCCAGTTCCACTGCCAACGACGTACTCCTCCAGCAAGCCTCCTCGCTTCTTATCCCGGGATGATGAATCACATCTGGGTCATCTCCGTATTTAGCCTTTGCCTCTGCCATATTGGCATTTATCACTGCCGTGTCCTCACAATGAGTCATTATGGGCAATCCGGGAATACTGAACACCTGTTCAAGTGCCTCCCTTCTGTCAACAAGCATATTGCCAGTCGAGGAACCCATAAAGAGTTTTATTCCTGGCACTGCATGCCGGTCAATGGTATTGAGGATATCGACATTGCCATTAGTGGCACCGATGAAGAAAGCATAGTTCACCACACTCTCCTTGGCGCCTCTCTCCATCTTGTCTTGCCATGCCTCAATAGTGGTAGTTTGGGGCACGGTGTTGGGCATGTCAAAATAAGATGTCACTCCTCCAGCCGCGGCAGCCATACTCTCGGATGTGATATCGGCCTTGTCGGTCATTCCCGGTTCGCGGAAATGCACATGATCGTCAATTACTCCCGGTAAAACATAGCAACCCGTGGCATCAGTCACTTCATCAACTGACCCCACGGGCTTTTTGTCATCTTCGCAAATTTCCTTTATAATATCATCCTCAATCACCAATGAGGCTTGTCTTATACTCCCCTCATTGACAATTGTGGCGTTCTTTATCAGTTTTCTCATTTCTTCTGCGGTTCGTCAAGTCCCTGCATTTTAGCCATATTCTCAGATGCCACCTGATAGTATTCCTTCACGTATGGGTCGTTCTTGAATTTGTCAGTGGCTTTGCTCATGATGTCCTCTATCTGTGGGGTAAGCACCGGCACATTAAGTCCACTTGTTATCATCATGAATACTCCTGGGCCCAGTACATTGTCAAAGTTTTCCACGATGAACGATGTCACCAACTTGTCTTCCTCAGCGGCAATCTTCTCCGCCTCGGCATTGAGCTGCTCGTTGATGGTCAGTTCATCCACACCCTCAAGCATCATCTGACTCTGCCTGTGCGAGAGTTCGCTCATTCTGTTGTCGAGTTGTTTGTGCTTGTCGATAAACTTGTATAGCTTGTCGTTGAGCGGTGTACCGCCTACACTTTGTGCAGCATTGTCGAGTTTAATCACAATTTCACCCTCCTCAAGCACAACCGGCATAATGCTTTGGTCGTCCATAAAGAGATTTGCCATCCTCACAGTGTCGAGGATGCCACTGAAATGAAACTGTCCGTGGACGATGTCACACGAATCAATACTCTTAAGCTCGTTGTTTTTTACGGCTTTGAGATACAATTTGCTACCGTCGAGCGAAGATATCGACGACGAACCCTGTACGTTGTACGAATTGGCACATGAGGCCATTAATGCCATTGTGGCGAATGCAAGTAAAATTTTGTGCATATATCGACTTAACTTCTTTAATTCTTCTTTATATGATATTTCAATATTTCAATCTTTCAATATTTCCTTTGAAATTCTGTGACTGGTGTATAATTGGAGCATTGCAGCTACCATTAACACCACAACCCAATTGTTGTGTACATATTTAATATAGGTAATAGCATCCAATCGGAAGAGATTGTCCATATTGGCAAACATCATCACAGCTGCCAGCAACAGGCATACATCGCTTATTATCACCATGCGCCGGAGCCTCTTGATTGCTACATTGTCACCATCATATTTTTGCTTCAACTGCATCAGCACAAATCCTATTGTGCCCATAGCGAATACATAGGGCGCCCACGACTGTGCAAATAAATTAGCACCACTGCCTATCACCATCATCACCGCTCCGATGACCAGGATTGCGCTTTCTGTCTTATTTAACTCTCTCATTGTTTGTAGTGTCAATTTCAGTTCCACCCTCGTTGAACACGAATATTTCCTCGTCGGCGTGCTTCATAAAATATCTCTCCCTTGCGATTTCCTCTATCGCCTTAGGGTCGCGGTCGAGCCTGTCCATCTTCTGCCTGTCGGCTTGATAGAGTTGTCGATACCTGCCAATTTCGGCATCGAGTGCACCAATGCGCTCCTTGTTCTGCATGTGACTCAGTATGCTGTTCTCACCTACAAAGCCAACAAGCATCACACCGGCCAAAACGACCAGCGCATACTTGAGAAATCTCGAGCGCCCAACTGCGGCAAATAACATTTTCAGACCGTTCATACTTGTTCTTATATGTTTCAATGATGCAAAGGTAACAATTTTCACCCATATTTCAAGTAAAACACCCGATGTTTTTATATTTTTTTCGGCATTGATAGAAAAAATAACATTCATTTTGCGATTTTTTACGCAACTTTGATTACCTTTGCACTCAAATTACAATATTTTAGACATGGAAGAATACATTGTTTCAGCACGAAAGTACCGACCGTCAAACTTCGACTCAGTGGTTGGCCAGTCGGCTCTCACCACAACACTCAAGAATGCAGTCAAGAGTGGCAAGTTGGCTCATGCCTACCTGTTCTGCGGGCCTCGCGGAGTGGGAAAAACCACTTGCGCACGAATTTTTGCCAAGGCAATCAACTGCCAGCACCCCACAGCCGATGGAGAGGCTTGCAATGAATGTGAGAGCTGCCAATCGTTCAACGACCAGCGCTCTCTCAACATCTTCGAACTCGACGCCGCGAGCAACAACTCGGTGGAGCATATCAAGAAGATTATGGAGCAGACACGTATCCCGCCGCAACTCGGACGCTACAAGGTGTTTATAATCGACGAGGTACACATGCTCTCGACAGCAGCATTCAATGCATTCCTCAAAACACTTGAGGAACCGCCTTCCTATGTCATCTTTATTCTCGCCACTACCGAAAAGCAGAAGATTCTGCCAACGATCCTCTCACGATGCCAAATCTATGATTTCGACCGCATGACAGTGAGCAACACCATTGCCCACCTGAAGAACGTGGCTGACAAAGAGGGTATAAAATACGAGGAAGAGGCACTGGCAGTGATAGCCGAGAAGGCTGATGGCGGTATGCGCGACGCACTATCCATCTTCGACCAAGTAGCCAGTTTCAGTCAGGGAAATATCACATACGAGAAAGTTATTGAAGACCTTAATGTGCTTGACTCCGACAACTATTTCCGATTCGTTGAACTCAGTTTGCAAAACAAGGTTAGCGACGTGATGTTGCTTCTAAACAATATCATCTCCAAAGGTTTCGACCCCGGACAGTGCATCGGAGGGCTGGCGCAACATATACGCAATGTGCTTATGGCAAAAGACCCCGCCACACTACCACTGCTTGAAACCAGCGAGGGAATCCGCCAGAGATATCAGCAACAAGCAATCCAGGCCCCAACCACTTTTCTCTATCAGGCTCTGCGACTGCTCAACCAGTGCGACATCAACTATCGCAACAGCGGCAACAAGCGTCTGCTCGTTGAACTCACTCTCATCGAGGTGGCACAGATAACACAATCCGACGATAGTGTACCCAGTGCGGGGCGCAAGCCCCGACGACTAAAATCCCTGTTCCACCAGATCATCAGGCAATCACGACCTATAACAGAGGCTCCGCAGGTGGCCCCAGCCGTGAAGTCTGATGAAAAAACTGCGCCCTCAATTAAATACGACCCCAACAACCGTCCAAAGCTGACAACCGACAACGGCATGGAGATTGGACTATCGTGGAAGAACATACGCGAACAAGCCCACCGCAAGAAAAACAAGATATCACTTGTCCCCGGTATGCTTGCTCCCACCGACCCAAACATAAAGAAAATCGGCACCAACTGTGATTTCTCGCAGCATGATGTCGAGTTTCAATGGATGTCGATGTGCAACCGTATGCCTCAACAATTGAGTGGCATAGCAGCGAGAATGAAGAATATGAATCCCGTCATCACCGATTTTCCACATCTTGAGGTAGAGGTAGATAACCAAATCCAACTTGACCAGATAACTTCCATTAAGGGCAGTATTGTCAAGACGCTCAAACTATATCTCCAAAATGAGAATATCACCCTCGACCTACGGTTAAATGAAAAACGTGAGACTGTAAAAATACTCACTCGCCGCGAGCAATATGAAATGCTTAGCCAGCAGAATTCTGCAATATCCAAACTAAGCTCATTGCTAGACCTCGAACTGGCGTAAGAAAAAATAATAAAAATGGCTGAGATTATACTTGATAACTCAGCCATTTTTCGCATTTCTTCATTATCTATGCCATTACGGCACACGATACTCCAAGTGCGGTTCCTACCGCTGCCAGGATTGCCGATGCAAGATTCCACAGAAACTTTATCAGCCTTGTTTTGTTCTCCTTAGTCATTTCTCCACAGATTTTCACTGATTAATATTTAAGTTTATTATCACAGATTTTTTTTTGGCACGGAAATCCACGGAGTTTTTGTCCACAGATTATCACAGATTAACACAGATTTTTAAATATCAAAGATATTTTGATTATCACAGATTATTATCTTTAATCTTTCCATTTTTCCATTTTTCCATTTTTCAATCTTTCAATCTAATCAGAGCCTTTGGCTCTTAATCTGTGCCAATCTGTGAAATCTGTGGTCTATAAAAAACATCGCGCAGCCAGCCGTGTCTTTTCTTAAAAGCCGTGTTCATCCGTGCCTAAA
>SAMEA3663103__coassemble_225_pt1 | contig 36249 bp, 20 predicted proteins | sample SAMEA3663103__metabat2_low_PE_014 | metagenome-assembled genome bin SAMEA3663103 (sample SAMEA3663103) | pig gut metagenome | biome: pig gut; feature: pig-associated habitat; material: faeces | place: France | collected 2012 | reverse complement strand
ATCCTCTTCGACCTTTTCCCCGTGGCAGCCCTCTTCGGAGGAGTCGTTGTGGGAACGGCACTCATGGAGGTAATGCGCAACAAACTCATACTGCGCCTCAAGGACATCCTAGGCATCAATCTACAGAGTGCGGTGATGGCACGCATCCTCACCCTCGACACCTCCTTCTTCTGGAAATACTCGTCGGGCGAAATCACCAACCGCGTCACGTCGATACGCCAACTCTGTTCGCTTGCCAACAACACCATCCTCGGAGCACTCATCACCGTTATCTTCTCCGTCATCTACGTGTTCCAGATACTCGTCTATGCCAAGTCGCTGTTGTTGCCCTCACTCGTCCTGCTCTTCATCCAGTTGACATTGCTTGTGGTGTATGCCATACAGATGCACAACGAGGAGCGCGAACTAGCCGAACACAAGTCGATGCTCGACGGAATGGAGTATAACATGTTTGCCGGAATACAAAAGATCAAGCTCACAGGGTCGGAGAAACGAGTCTTCACCAAGTGGCTCGACCTCTATCGCCATTGCGCTCACATCTCCTACAATCCCTCGATGTGGGTGAAAATCATGCCGGCACTCATCGCCCTGTGTCAGACGGGCAGTCTCGCCGTCATTTGGTGGTATGCCATCGAGACCCACGTCAGCATGTCCGACTTCATCGCCTTCAGTGTGGCCTACGGCATGATTGCCACCGCCCTCACTGCCATCATCAATATCATCCCCGACATCGCCCAGGTAAGTCCGCTTATCAAGATAGCCGAACCGGTGCTCAACACCACGCCCGAACTCACCCCCGACGCGCCCCAGGTGCAATATCTCAGCGGCAGCATCGAGGTGAGCGACCTCTCGTTCCGCTATAACAACGACGGCAACTGGCTCTTCCGCCATTTCAATCTCAAGATCAATCCCGGCGAATATGTGGCGATTGTGGGAGCGTCGGGATGCGGCAAGAGCACCCTGCTCCGTCTGCTCTTGGGATTCGAGCATCCACAGGCGGGAGGAGTGTTCTACGACAACTACGACCTCGCCAAATGCGACAAGACCAGTCTGCGCCGCATGATAGGCACCTGTCTGCAGGGCGGCAGCCTCTTTGCCGGCGACATCTTCAGCAACATCACCGTCACTGCCCCCAACAGCACCATCGACGACGCATGGCGGGCGGCAGAGATGGCAGGCATTGCCAACGACATACGCGAGATGCCCATGCAGATGCACACCATCGTGAGCGAGGGCAACCAGGGATTCAGTGGCGGACAGAAGCAGCGCCTCCTCATCGCACGCGCCCTGATTGCCAACCCCACCATCCTCCTCATGGACGAGGCGACAAGTGCGCTCGACAATATCTCGCAGCGCATAGTGGCTGAGAATATCGACCGACTCGACTGCACGCGCATCGTCATCGCCCACCGACTGAGCACCATACGCAATTGCTCGCGCATCATCGTCCTCGACAAAGGCGAGATTGCCGAGGAGGGCACCTACGACGAACTGATGTCAAGGCACGGCCTATTCTATCAGTTGGCGGAAAGACAAATATAATTAAGAAACATAGTTCGACGAAGTCAATTAAAAAATAAAATATGAATAATTAAAGAAAGTATGAAGAAAATAATATTTATACTCTTGCTGTGGACCACCACGGCAGCGGTGAAGGCTCTCACCCGAGTGACCTTCGCCCCACAATGGAATGCCCAGGCACAATTTGCCGGATATTTCGTGGCAAAGGAGAAGGGATTCTTCAACGACGAAGGTCTCGACGTGAAGATAATCTTCCCCAGCAACTCGCAGTCGTCGCATGTACTACTCAAGGAAGGGAAATGCCAGTTCATCACCACACAGCTCCTAGATGCCATCAAAATTAGAGACTGGGGCACCAACCTCGTGAATATCCTGCAAACCGCACGCCATAACGGTACACTAATCGTGGGACGCGACGGCAAGAATCCCCTTAAGATGAAAGGTGCGAAGGTAGGGAAATGGAATGCCGGATTCTCATTGGTGGCTATGATCGCCAACAAAAAGGAGCAACTCGACTACCACTTCATCCGCTTCACCAACAACGTGTCGTTCTTCCTCTCGGGAGCCATCGACGCCACACTCGCCATGAGCTACAACGAGTATAATTTGCTCAAACAGTCTAACGTACAACTCGACGACAACTGCGTCTATCGCTTTGCCGACCATGGCTACGACATACCCGACGATGGACTCTACACCACAGCCGCCTACTACAATGCTCACAAGGATACCTCCGTGCGCTTTGCCCGTGCCTCACGCCGAGGTTGGGAGTGGTGTCATTCTCACCCCGACGAGGCTTTGGAGATTGTGATGGACTATGTAAACCGCCATAAGGTGTCAACCAACAGAGTGATGCAAAAACTGATGCTCCGCGAGATACTGCGACTGCAGAAGGACAAAACGGGCAAGACTCCGTTCAAACTATATAAGGAGGAGGTGGAACGCGCTAACCGCTTGATGGTGGAGTGCGGCTTCATCGACCGACAGACTCATTATAACGACATAGTAAGATAGGAGGGACAGCAATATGAAGAAATTCAGAGAATCATTCGCAGCTCAACTGAGCGTGTTTGTGGCATTGCTTGCCTCGCTCATCTTCTTGGTCAACTTTGCCACCAATTTCTACTACTCTCGACAGGCCATCAAGGACGAGGCAGAGAAATTGGCAATGTGCGAACTCGACAATACCGTGTTGAGACTAAACAACATACTCAATACGGTAGAGAACAGTGCAAATAATATGTATCCGTTTATCACGCGCCATCTCGCCGATGCAGACTCGATGTATGCCTACGCCTGCATGATTGTGGAGAACAACCCCGTACTCAATGGATGCTCTTTGGCTTTCGAACCCGAGCATTTCAAGAACAAAGGACATTATTTCTCCATCTATGCCGGCAGGGAGGAGGATGGTTCCATCACCATCGAACAGGAGGGCAGCGATACCTATGACTATCATTACATGGATTGGTATCAGATACCAAAATTACTAAACTCTCCTTATTGGACCGACCCCTACAACGACGTGTATGAAGACCCCGAAACTGGCAAGTTGCAAATCGAGCAGATATGTTCGTATTCGATGCCTATCCACGACAAACAAGGCAACTTCGTGGGAGTGATGTCATTGGACATCAACCAGCAGTGGCTCTCAAAGATTATCAACAACATGAAGCCCTACCCCAACTCCCACACCATCGCCCTGGGTCGTGGCGGAGTATATCTCGTTCATCCCGACTCGACAATCATCGGTAATGAGACCATCTTCACCGAAACCCTTGAGGGCGACTTCCCCGAGATACGCACTGTTGGCGAACTCATGACGGGTGGCAAGCGTGGCATGTATGCCGTGTCGGGAGAGAACGTTACGGGCGGCGAGGACTCCTACGTCTTCTACACCCCACTCAAGAGTGTGGGATGGAGCATCGGTATTGTATGTCCCGAAGGCGACATCTTCGGAGGCTACAACCATCTCAAGTGGTTGCTCGTCATCATGATGGCGGTGGGTATCTTCCTTATGATGGTGGTGTGCATCCTTATCATTCGCAAAAGAGTGCATCCCCTTGAGCGCCTTGCACGCTCGGCAAATGTCATCGCACGCGGCAACTTCGACAAGGAGGTTCCCGTCATCCGTGGCGACGACGAGATAGCCCTCCTCAGCCGCGCCTTCCGCGACATGCAGCACTCGCTGGTGGATTATATCGAGGAACTCAAGACCACCACAGCCAACAAGGAGCGCATCGAGGGCGAACTGCGCATTGCCCACGACATACAGATGGGTATGATTCCGAAGATTTTCCCTCCCTACCCCGACCGCAAGGACATCGACATCTATGCCTCGCTCACGCCCGCCAAGGAGGTGGGAGGCGACCTCTACGACTTCCTCATCCTCGGCGAGAAATTCTATTTCGTCATCGGCGACGTCAGCGGCAAGGGCATTCCCGCCTCATTGCTCATGGCAGTGTGCCGCAACCTCTTCCGCACAGTGGCTGCACAAGGTCTCACTCCTCAACAGATAGTGCGCAGCATCAACGACACGATGGGCGAAAGCAACGAAAGCGGTATGTTCATCACCCTCTTCGTAGGAGTCATCGACCTCGCTACGGGTCATCTCTCCTTCTGCAATGCCGGTCACAATCCTCCCGTCATTATCGCCCCCGACGGCAAGCCTGTGTTCATGAACCTTGTGCCCAATATCCCCGCAGGCCTCTTCGACGGTTTCGACTTCGAGGCGCAGGAATATCCTTCAGTAGATGGCGTCACCCTTTTCCTCTACACCGACGGACTCACCGAGGCGGAGAACAAGTCACAAGAGCTCTTCGGCGATGATCATCTCATAGACATCCTCACCGGCAAGCACCACCTTCTGGCAAAGGACCTTGTGGAGTTGGCGTCAAACAGTGTTGTCGCCCATGCCAACGGAGCCGAACAGAGTGACGACCTCACCATCATGGTAATACGAATAAATATTAACAAAAAAATATAACATTATGGAAAAAGAAATCGTTATCAACAATCAGATAGAGGAGCTCGAGCGGCTCGCTGTCTTTGTAGAAGGAGTTGCGGAAGAGCTTGGTCTCGATCCCGAACTAACGATGAATCTCAACCTTGCACTCGAGGAAGTGGTATCAAACGTCATCCTCTACGCCTACCCCCGCGAGATGGGCGAGAAGATTACCATCATGGCACATTGCGACAGCCATAACCTCGTGTTCACCATCACCGACAAGGGCAAGGAGTTCGACCCCACAAAGGTGGAGGAAGCCGACATCACCCTCTCGGCAGAGGATAGGGAGATAGGCGGACTGGGCATCTATATCGTAAAGAACATCATGAACGAAGTCACCTATCAGCGCCTCGACGGCAAGAATATTCTCACACTGAAGAAAACAATATAATTTTTACAAATCAAATAAGACATACGACAATGGCAGAAATAATTAGAACCGACAGCATAGTGACTGTCAAGACCGGCGAGAGAATAGACACCATCAACGCCGGAGAGTTTGAACGAGAGATAAGTCCCATCCTTTCGGAGAGCGGAGCAAACGTTGTCTTTGACTGCAATACCCTCGAATACATCTCCAGTAGCGGTCTGCGCGTCATCCTAAAGGCTCAGAAGATGATATCAGCCAAGAAGGGCACAATGAAACTCATTGGCGTCAAGCCACAAATTAAGAAAGTCTTCGACATGACAGGCTTTTCACGATTCCTCACCATCGAATAATATACCGAGCGATATCAAATTATTAAAAGAATAATTACAAAGAAAAACTCCCGAGTCGTAAATGCCTCGGGAGTTTTATATTTGAGTTAATTATAAGATTTGTCAGTATTTATTTCAACGTGAAGGGGACTATAGCGCGGATATCAAGTTCGCTAGCACCGATGTAGGCCTTGAACTTGCCAGGCTCTGCCTTCCATGAATGAGTGGCCTCGTCGAAGAACTGGAGATCCTTGAGGGTGATGCAGAAGTCAACGGTCTTGGTCTCGCCGGGAGCAAGGGCAATCTTCTGGAATCCCTTTAACTCCTTGACAGGACGGTCAACAGAACACTTGTCGTCGCCAATATAAAGCTGAACAATCTCCTTGCCCTCACGCTTGCCAACATTGCTAACAGGGATTAAAACCTTATACAAAGGTGTCTTTGCCTTGCAGCAACCTTCGCCATCCTTATCACAAGTTACCTCGCTGATAGTGGCCTTACCATACTTGAATGTGGTGTAGCTCAGTCCGAAGCCGAAGGGGAACTGGGGCTTAACCTTGCGGGTGTCGAAATGACGATAACCTACATAGATGCCTTCCTTATAATATACCTGGTCGTTGACACCGGGATAACCTTCCTCGCCATACTGGAAGCAGGGATAATCCTCCTTCTTCTTGGCGAAGGTGATGGGCAACTTGCCCGAGGGATTAACCTTGCCCGAGATGATGTTTGCAAGGGTAGAACCTGATTCCGATCCGAGATACCAGCACTGCAGGAGTGCCTTAACCTCACCAAGCCATGGTGTGGCATAAGGATTGCCCGCATACATCACGGCGACGATATTCGGCTGAATCTTAGCCAGTTCGCTGATTAGTTCATTCTGACCATAAGAGAGATCATAGGTAAGACGGTCACCACCCTCGCAGTCCTGCTGATGGTTTTTGTTCATACCGCCTATAAATATGATAAGGTCGGCATTCTTTGCTTTCTCCAATGCCTCGGCCTTGAGGCGAGCCTGAGTAGCGGCGGGCACTTCATCAACTCGAGCATACATCGGACGACCAGCCTCATATCCCTGGGCAAAGTCAATCTTATCGCCATAGAGAGCCTTGAGTGCTTCGAGGGGCGAGATGTCGCGCTTGGTCTTAAGCTCCGACGAACCTCCACCCTGACTCATGTTGCGGATAGCATTGTCACCAACAATAAGGATACGACCATAACGAGAGGCGTCGAGAGGGAGAATGTTTATATCTTTCAATTTTTCAATATTTCCATTTTTCAATAGAACAACACCTTCCTGACCAATCTCGCGACAAGCCTGATAGTGGTCGTCGGTACATAGTTTTCCGCGTGTCTTATGAGGATTCATCGCAGTGCGGAAGATAAGACGCAACACACGTGCTGCCTTGTCGTTTAGCACATCCATCGAAACCTTTCCGTCTCTGACAAGTTGTTCAAATGGGTCGGCAAGATAGTATGTGTTATATCCCTGAGAGTTGTCGGCAGTCATACCGTTAGTGTAAGAGCCCATCTCGATGTCAAGACCGCCAGTGGCAGCCTCCCATGTGTCGTGGGTTCCACCCCAGTCGCTTATGACAGCTCCATCGAATCCCCAACGCTTCTTGAGGATACCGTTGAGCAGGGAGTCATTCTGACAGCAATGGCGGTTGAGCCACTTATTGTATGAGCCCATCATCGACCATACTTTGGCCTCCTTAACGCATTTCTCGAAGGCGGGCAGATAGATTTCCTCCACGGCACGCTCCGACACGTTGACATTAACAGTCATGCGGTTTACCTCGTGATTATTGAGGAAGAAATGCTTCAGACAGCAAGCTACACCATTCTTTTGGGCGGCGATGATATAGGGCACTGCCATCTCACCGGCGAGATAGGGGTCTTCACCCATATATTCAAAGCTACGACCGTTGAACGGACAGCGGGCTATCGTTGTACCAGGACCAAGGAGAACATCCTTCTTTCGATATGCAAACTCCTCACTGACCTTATCTCCATAGAGGGCGGAAAGGTCGCGGTTCCATGTTGCAGCGAGGCATGTGAGTGACGGGAATGCCGTGATGGAGTCGTTTGTCCAATTGGCATAGTTCCACGAGTTCCATTCAATCTCGGCGCGACATCCGTGAGGGCCGTCGCTCATCGACAGTTCGGGAATACCAAGGCGCGGAACGCCTGCTGAGGTGAATTTACTCTGTGCATGGAGGAGTTGCACCTTCTCATGCACTGTCATCTTTGCGAGTGTCTCCTGCACTGCTTTCTCGAGTGCGTCGCCCTGCGAGCACGAACCTGCACAATGCGAGGCCTTCGGCTGAGCAACTGCCAGCAACATTCCGGCAGCCAGGGCAAATGTTGATAATAGTCTTTTCTTCATATATTTACTTAATTAATATTTCCGAGCCTTTGAGCTGGTAGCCACGGGCCTTTAGGGTGACATTGCCTCCGTCGGTGGCTACTACCACGAGGCACTTGCCATTAAATGCTTTGCGCTTCGGTTCCTTAAATCGCTCCATCGAGACAGGATTACCATTGTCTGTTCCAACAATTCTTCCTCCCTCTACCTCGAAGAACACTTGGTCCTCGGCACGAGGACAGAGATTGCCATTGCTGTCCACCACCTCGACAGTGATAAAGGCAAGGTTATCTCCGTTTGGATTCTTCCCAAAATGAGTGCGGTCGGAAGTAAGGCGCAATGCTGCGGGAGCTCCGGCAGTGCGGATTACCTTCTCTGCTACCACCTTTCCATCCTTGCGTGCAACGGCCTTCACCTCTCCCGGCTCGAATTTCACTCGCCACATAAGATGATAGTCATGTGAATCTTTCTTGGCCTTCACACCCTGCGAACGTCCGTTGATGAAGAGTTCCACCTCATCGGCGTTATTATAATAACACCACATATCGATGTCCTGTCCGTCGAGCCAGTTCCAATGAGGGAAAAGGTGCAACACCTGCTTGTCGGTCCACTCGCTCTGATACATATAATAAGTATCCTTGGGGAATCCAGCAAGGTCAACGATACCGAAGTAACTGCTGCGTGCGGGGAATCCATAGGGTGTGGGTTCGCCGATATAGTCGAATCCTGTCCATATAAACTGTCCTCCCACGAAGTCATTGTGTTTCACCACATCCCATGTCTGCTCATGAGTCGAACTCCAAGAAGCATGCATATTGTCGTAGGCTGAGCATTGGAATGAAGGGTCTTGATAAGGCAACCACCATTCTACAGGAGCCTTATATACCTTGTCGCTCGGCATCATATAGAAACCTCGTGTTTGCAATGCCGACACACTCTCAGAGAAGATAAACGGTTTGCCTGGGAAATTCTTCGGTACATCCTTCACCCACTGATGGTGATAGTTGAATCCGATGATGTCCAATGCCCCACTCTTAAAGAGGTGGTTCTTCGGATCTGGTTCGTTGCATCCCGCCGTGATGGGGCGGGTAGTGTCGTATCTACGAACAATATTACAGAGATTGCGTGTGAGTATTGAGTTGACACTCATCTCCTCACCGTGAGCAAGTGTAGATGCGTCATGTCCGGCATTCAGAATCAAGTTGGCCTGTTCGGCTGTGAGATTATCAGCATCTGCCGATGACCACTGTTCGAGCACCTCGTTGCCTATGCTCCACATAAGGATGGAGGGATGGTTGCGGTCGCGCAGCACAAGGTCAGTGAGGTCACGTTCAGCCCACTCGTCGAAGAATCGGGCATAGTCGTTCTGGGTCTTACGTCTGCGCCACATATCAAACGACTCATCCATAACGATAAGTCCCATGGTGTCGCACATGGCGAGGAGTTCGGGTGCAGGAGGATTATGCGAGCATCTCACTGCGTTCACACCCATCTCCTTGAGTATGCGGAGCTGACGGTGTAGAGCATCCTCATTCAGTGCTGCACCGAGGCAACCGAGGTCATGGTGTTGGCAAACACCATTTATCTTCATCGACTTACCATTGAGAGAAAAGCCCTTGGCAGCATCGAATTTGAAGGTACGGAATCCAGTAGTGGTAGTGTAGGTATCAACCACGTTACCTCCTACAAGAATCTCGGTCTTTACTGTATAAACATAAGGCGACTCACACGACCAAAGTCGGGGTTTGCCCACCTTTATCACCGACTTCAAACCAGTGGATTTGCCTACTGCCCTACCCTCGCGGTCGAGCAGGATGTTGCGCACCGTAAACTTGGCGTTGTCAGGGTTATCCACCGTGACATCCACCTTCACCTTGTTGCCTTCTGCCACAACATAAGTGCCCCAATGGGCGACATGAACCTTATGTGTTTTGTTGAGCCACACATGGCGGTAGATACCACAACCGCTATACCATCGACTATTAGGTTGGTCGCTGTTATCCACACGTACCGCCACAACGTTCTTCCCGCCAAATATGATATAAGGTGTAAGATCGTAACGGAATGAACTATATCCGTATGGACGTTGCCCGAGCAGTGTGCCGTTAATCCACACCTTGGCGTTCATATACACTCCGTCGAAGTCGATATATAACTGCTTGCCCTCATCAGCTTTATCCACATTGAATGTCTTTCGATACCATCCTATACCACCAGGCAAAGCACCACCGCTGTTGCCCGACGGAGCTGAGGCGGAGAAGTCGCCCTCGATAGCCCAGTCGTGGGGCACATTAAGCAAGCGCCATGCCGCATCGTCATACTCAGGTGAAGACATCTGTACAGAATCAACAAGAGCGAAACACCAACCCTTGTCGAAGTTGATTCGATCACGGGCTGACATTTCGCTTGCTATGGTCGCGAGGACCAATAAGAGAATAATAAGTCTTTTCATATAGTGATATTATCACATTTTTACTGTAATGGCCTTGCCACTATAGTCAACGAGCTTGCCCTCGGGATTATCAAGGTTGAGCGGTGTGCCGTCCTTAACAAGAACCACATTGAATCGACGGTTCTTCAGCATACCATTGAATGAACCACGGCGAGCACCGATTGTAAGTGTCTTAGAGGCATCATCCCACTGGAAGAGAATCTTCGCCGACTTACCCTTCTCGTAGTTATAGTTAGTACCCTCATCCTCATAGAGTTCAAACTCGCCGTTGGCACCAGTATATACATAGAGGTTTATGAGTTCGGGCTTCTTCTCGTCGCTCCACTGGAGTTCTGGACCAAAGGGAACAATAGCTCCCTCACGCACGAACACAGGCATCTTCTCGTATGGTGCAGGAACACAAACCGTCTGACCGCCGGCATATTTCTTGCCTGTGTAGAGGTCATACCAAGAGCACTGTTTGGGGAAATATACATCACGAGAGCGTGATTTGTATGTTCCAATAGGACATGCCATGAAAGCAGGACCAAACATCCACTGGTCTCCGATGTTGAGTACATTTGAGTCAGATCCGAAGTCCATCACCAAGCCGCGGAGCATAGTATAGTCCTTATAGTTGACCCAACCTGCCATTGAATAGAGATACGGCATCATGCGATAACGGAGCTTGTCATAATAAACGATGGCATTATAGCAAGGATGTCCCTCTGGAGCAAGATTCCACACCTCACGATATGGCCACTGTCCGTGGGTACGATAGAGAGGAATGAAACATCCAAACTGATTCCAGCGGGCATTAAGCTCTCGCCACTCCTTGAGATCCTCATTTTCATAACCAGTCTTATCGAAAAGCTGCTGTGCAGCCACATAACGGTTCTCAACACAGAATCCTCCCTGGTCCATACCCCAGAAAGGCACACCAGCCATCGAGAAGTTAAGTCCCGCTGTCATCTGCGCACGCATATCCTCCCAACGAGTACCTATGTCACCACTCCAAGTAGCAGTAGAGAAACGCTGTTCACCGGCAAATCCGCTGCGGGTGAGGAGAAGGACGCGCTTGTTATTATCCACAGAGCGCTGACCGTTGTAAATAGCGTCGGCATTCACTACTGAATAAGCATTGAAATACTCTTCGCTCGTACCCATTGCAGTAGGTCCGCAAAGTAGCTTGCGATATTCAATAGGTGTACAGTCACGCACGTTTGGCTCAGATGCATCCATCCACCAGCAGTCGATACCGAGGGTATAGAGATTGTCGTGCATCTGCTGCCAGAAGAGCTTGCGGGCTCCTGCTGAATATGCGTCATAGAACGAACCGAGATAACCAGGACCTACCCAGTCGAGGATATTGTCCTTGATAGCCTGCTGATACATCCATCCGTTCTTGTCGAATTCCTTGTAGTTGTCGGTAGAAGCATAATACTTCGGCCAATGCGAAATAAGAATACGGGCATTATTGTCGTGGATATAGTCAACCATACCCTTGGGGTTGGGGAATCTCTTAAGATCGAACTTAAAGCTACCCCACTTGTCCTGCTCCCAATAGAGCCAGTCCTGCACCATCACATCCACAGGAATCTGACGCTTACGGAACTCTCCAAGAACACTTTCCACCTCTTCTTGAGTGTTGTATTTCTCGCGGCTCTGCCAGAATCCGAGTGACCACTTAGGCATCACCTGAGCGCGACCAGTGAGGAATCGATATCCCTTTATGACATCATCGTAGTCCTTTCCAGCAATGAAGTAGTAGTCCATCTCCTTGTCCATCTCAGCCCAGATAGACACCCTACCCTGCTCCTGCTCTGTCTGTGGAGTAGCTGCTCGCAGTCCGCAGTATGCCACACCACCGTCTGGTTGCCATTCGATGCGCAACGGAGTGCGCTCGCCTTTTTTGAGGTCAACCTCAAACTTATAAGCGTTGGGATTCCATGCAGTGCGCCAACGCTCGGGCACAACAAGACGTCCTCCCATATACACCTTTACATATCCTGAATAATAAAGGATGAAGCGATACTTGGCAGTTGTGGGAGCCTCGATGTCGCCCTGATATACAACGTTCGACTTACCGAGGTTGATATTCTGTGGCAACAGTCCCACTACTCCCGAGTGCTCATAGTAGAGCGAGTCCTCGCGACGCTCGATAATCTTACCGCTCTCCTCTGTATAAGTACCTGTGAGCGACCCCACCTTACCGTTCTTGTCATAGAGTTTGAAAGCACGATGAAGCTGCTGATAGTTATTGGGATTACCCCAACGTCCGTATGAATATGAATCCCAAAGAATACCATAGTTCTTATTGCTGACAACAAACGGGATTGCCACCTTAGTATTATATTGGAAGAGTTCCTCGTTGCGTCCTTTATAGTTCATCTCCTCCGACTGGTGCTGTCCCAAACCATAGAAAGCCTCATCAGCATCGCTCTCGAAGAGTGCATGCCATGAGTATCCCGACCTATCTTCCAAAGATAGTTTGTTGAGATCGCTCTTCTTGCCCCAGTTTACTTCGTCTGGAGATGTCGGACGATAGTTCTCAGGCAGTTCTGTCTGATTGGATACATATTTGGTAAATGTCTTACTTCCGTCAGCCTCCTGAAGGAGCACCTTTCCAGTCGTCTTGTCGATAAATGTGATTTTACCATTCTGCTTTTCCACCTTACACAAGAGGGCGGCAGTCTCCACAGTTACAATACGGTCATCCTCCTTGACGTCGGCAGAATACTTTCCTTCGCGGTTGACCACTACAAGACTTTTGCGCTTGTTGGGAATAGCATTTTCTGGAGTAGCCTCCACACGGATGATGTTGTCGCTGACAACAGTCAGTCTCACAGTCTTGGCCTCCTTCTGCTGCTTGGTAGGCAAAGAGAGAGTAATGCTCCTGCCCTGCTTCTGATACCCCGCAGCCCATAGCGACACGGGCGAGAGAACTGCACCGGCAAGAATGGTTGATGCGAGCATCATTCTAAGATTGTTAATCTTCATACTTGTTTTATTTAAGTTTTAAATATTTATTCTTGAACACAGAGACACGAAGTCACAGTGATTTGCTTGCAAAGATACAATTATCTCACGAAAGCACAAAACTTTTTTGTTATAACAATATGCACATTTTGTTATTTATCATCAATTTCATGTGATTTATACTGCGATGGCAACATTCCGTACTTGTCTTTGAAATATTTGGAGAAATAACGTGGATTGTTTATACCCACCTTATAGCTCACCTCACTAACCGTAAGCTGGCTCAGTCGCAGCAGTCGCTCTGCATGTCGCAGACGAATATCACGTATAAACTCCGATGGTGTTTGTCCGGTGATGGCAGTCAGACGCTTATACAGATGCACTCTCGACATATTAAGAGCCTCGCTCATCGTTTCCACAGTAATTTCGCCATTTGAGATATTATTCTCCACGTATGCCGTGGCATTATCCACAAGTTGCTGATCGACACTTGTTATTTCTGTCTCAGTTATCTTGGGCACAATGAGTTCCTTCTTTTCCCTGTATTCCATATACTCGGTCATTTTGATGAACACTCCATCAAGAGTTTCGCGCACCTCGTGCATCTTGTTATAACGTTGCTCATCGGTCTCGTTCTTCATCATATCCTCAAGAAGCACAAATGCTCTCTCAAATGGTTGTCTCAGCTCATCGTTAACACCCGAATACACCTCATACTTGATATTTGACTGCTGACGCTCATTCTCTTTCTGCATTTTCATACGCTCGAAATTCAGTTTCTTCTTCTCTTGTCTCATCCACAGACGCAACAACAGTAGTGCCACTACCATATATATAATGTATGCCCACCATGTGGCATAGAACGGTGGTTCAACGACAATCTCCAAACGTGTCTCCATTCCATTGTTGTCGTCGCCAGCAATCTTGACCACGAGGGTGTATCTACCCGAAGGAAGTCCTGTAAATGATATGTTGGGATTGTTGGGTTCTGTGGTAATCCAGTTCTTACTCAGACCTTCAAGACGATACGTAAATTGCACATTGTTGTCGGCAAGTCCCTGGTTGGTTCCCATCTGAATCGTAAACTGGCTTTCATTGCTCTTCAATACGAGACGACGCGACTTTTCCAATGATTCCTTCAGCACTATACGCCCATCATATTCAACGCCAATACCTATTTCCTTGTCAAAGAGCAACAAACCGGCAAAGACGGGGCGACCTCTCTTGGTACTGTTGCGCAACTTTTGCGGCGAGATGACATCAATACCACTCACACCGCCAAGAAGGATTTTTCCATCATGTGTACGATACATGGAGCGCTGATTATGAGGTCCAGGCAATAGTCCGTCCTGCTGAGAATAGTTGACCACATCAAATGCCCATGAGCCATCCTTACTCTTCACTACCACATGGGCAAGTCCAAACTCGGTTGCCACCCAAATATTATTTCTATGGTCCTCTACCACTCCGCATATAGTAGAACTCTCCAATCCGTTTTTCTCGTCAAGCTGCGACACATTGCCGCTCTCTGTATCGACAATCGACAGACCAGAAGGCGAAGCATACCACAGGAGGCCACGACTGTCCATCATTACCTGAGTGGAAGCCGAGGCAGGCACGAAACCACGCAGCGAATCAGAAGGAATTGTCATATTGACAATCTTGCTTATCTTAGGATTAATGACTGAGTAGAAATCCGATGTTCCCACAACAATCCAACCATTGTCCGCCATCTGCATCGACGATACATAGTCGCTCGACACATTTTTGTTCTTTGAGTTATATGTTACAAATTTGCCTGTCTGTGGATTAAAGCACTGCACTCCCGTACCTAGTGTACCTATCCACAGCTTTCCGTCGCCGTCTTCAGCCAATCCCCAGATATTCTTGTTGGCAACACCTCCTTGTTCAGGCAGATAAGTAGTCACCTTGCCATCCACAATATGCGAAAGGCCACCTTGGTAAGTTCCTGCCCAAACCGAGCCATCGGATGTGCCAAGCATACAAACCATAACGTCCGACTGCAAACCACTGTTCTTGGTGGTGTAGGCTGTTTGATGTCCAGTTTTTGGATCAAAGCAGATGATACCCTTGTCATTTGTACCTATCCAATAGTTGCCTTTCTGGTCCTCAGTGATACAGTTGACCACACCCAACTGATAGTGATCAAAGATGGAAGGAGTGCGGGTACACTGACTCACACCGCCTTGCAGACCGCAAACCCACACACTACCGTCATTGGTAGAACAGAGTCGGATAAGGGTGTTGTTGGGCACTGTAGTGCGATTGTCACGCTCGTTTAGGAACTGCCTTATGGTATGATTTGAATAATCGACAATCAGAAGACCGTTATGGTCGGTGGCTAACCACAATTCCCCACTTTTGTCAAAATACACATCCCATATTGCAATATTCTCAGGGAAATCACTGAATCCGTCCGCCTTTAACATGGCGTCGATAGAGTTATACCATTTTTTGTGGTCCTGTCGGTAAATCCATTGTTTGTCAGGCCCCACCACCCAATAGTCACCTTTTCTGCTTAACCATATCTTATAGTTCACTTTGTTGCCAGATGTATGTTTGCTCACGTAATGCGAAACCCAATCAATCTTTCCAGTCTCGGAGTTCATACAGATGATATCTCCAGAATTGAATATTGCCACCACACTCTTGCCAATATCAGACATTGAGCAGACATTCATACCCATAGTGATACCAAGTTTGGCATAATCGAGCACATATTGTTTTACTTTACCCGTTTTCGGGTTATAGCAGTAGAAATTGCCCTCGTATGGCTTCACCCATATATTCTTGCGTGCATCGATATATATATACTCGGGATTTCCGGCCATACCATGCTTCTGCATCCATCCTGATACATTATAGTCGAAAATCTCCGTATCGGGATTGAAGATACAATAGTTCACGCTTTGACGTATCCAAATCTTTCCGTCGGCAGCCTCAAAGAGGTCGTCATAGAAATCATACTTCAGCGATTTGTTAGCAGACGTTTTGGAATAGAACGACCTCACTCTGAAGCCGTCAAATCGGTTCAGTCCATACTGTGTACCTATCCAAACATATCCTCTCGAGTCCTTCAATACACAGTTGGCTTGTGAATTAGAAAGACCATTTCGGGTGTCAATTCTTCGGAATTTCATCTCCGATTGATTGGCTGCAATGGTTGTTAGTGCGATGAATACCAAGGCGGCTATGGTCATGGTAATACGCTTGTATTGGTAGTTCCTTGTCATAATCTATAATTTAGGTATCTTATTTTTGCCGACAAAGTTACAAAACAATTACGTTATCACCAAATCTTTTTCCTTTTTTTAATATAAAAAACCTCTCTGCCCATGAAAAAAGCAGAGAGGTTGAACCTAAATGTGGTATCTATGAGATATTTCTACACCTTATTATTTCCATGTAGCAGCCTTCACGCCCTCGGTGATACCGTCATAAGCAGGCTGATTGAAAATAGTTTTATTTGAGCGGTCGAGGATTGTCATTGTACCCTTAGTACCACCACGGTTGGTGTAGTTGATGTCCCATACCATTGGTATCACACCATTGTTGATTGACTGAGCAGTAACCTCCTTAAACCATGCTTTCACTGAATTGTCGTGAATAGCCTGCTCATCACCAATCTCGCGCCACTGGGCACTATACTCACCCAAAATAACAGGCACACCGTTGGCATAGAATTTCTTGTTAAGACTCTCTATAAGAGGCTTAATGGAGTCCTCGTCCTTGTTATATGTGGTATTATGACTTGAACCTATATTGCCCTTACCCCAGAACCATGTTGCTCCATCGTCTTCCTGACCTGCGAAGCTCCATGGGTTATAGAAGTGCACCTCAACCATCAAGCGCTTTTCAGCGGCATCAGTAGGCAGAGTGAATGCATCCTTTGTGGCAAGTGTGATATCGGTTGACGGACCCTGAACAACAAGTGTTCTCTGTGCGTTGTTACCACCGGTAGCACGCACTGCATCCACAAATGCCTGATTGTAGGTCAGAAGTATCGGTGTGAGTTCGGCATCCTTACCATTAAAGAGATTATAATTCTGGAAAGGCTCGTTCAAACCAGCGAAGAGCAGGTGCTCATCATAGTTTTGGAAGGCATTGGCAATCTGTGTCCAAAGTGTCTTGAGCATTGTTGACTTCTCGCTGATAATGGTTTCGTCAACCTTAGAATACTTATCTGCAGTCTTAGAGAATCCCTCTACCTCAATCCAACCACCATCATAGTGGTCGTTGAGCACCACATATAGACCAGCATTCATACAGTAGTCCACAACCTCTTTCACGCGCTCCAACCATGCGGCATCGATTTTGCCATTGGTAGAGTGGATATACCATGAACAAGGAATACGTACCGACTTAAAGCCCTTTGCCTTAACAAAGTCGATAACCTCCTGTGTTGTTTTGGTATTCTGCCATGCTGTCTCGGCTGCAACACCATCGCCCGAAGCCTCAAGAGTGTTACCGAGGTTCCATCCGGGATACATCTCTGCGGCAATCTCCTTGGCAGTACGGAAGGTGTAAGTCTCCTCTGGCTTTACTATCTTCCCAGCCTGAGTCACTACAATGCGGTCAAAGGCACCGTCAAGGTTGGCAAGGATAGTGCCTTGGCGCTCCTCACTGGTGTTCTTTGCACATACTACAGAGAAAGAAGATGATTTCTTGTCGCCTGATATACGGGCTACAGAAATCCAATCTGCTTCAGATCTCACGAAAGCAGTTCCGCCATCTACTGTGAACACGGCATCACCACCCTCCACACCGAACGCGAGTTCGGTGGGAGTGATGTTGAGCGTACCTTTGCTGTCTGCCAATGGATTAGGGTTACTGTCGTCGCTACATGCCGACAACATCACTGCGCTCATGGCAAAGAGCATCAGAAATAATGATGATATTTTTTTCATACTTTCTTAATTTTCTAATTTATAATACAAGAATTACCAAGGTTTTGCAAACAGCTCGGTAGAGAAGTTACCAATGGTGTATTTACATGACTTCTGATAGCCGAGTGAAAGCACGCAGTTGTTGCCTTCCACCTGTGTCTCACCATCGAATGCAGGAGCTGCAGCAGTGCCACTACCCCAAATATTGTGGAGTTCAACACGGAAGTTTCCATTATTCTCAATGTCACCATAGAGAATCTTCGAAGCATCAAACGGAACATTAACTCCGTCGTTGACTACCGACTTTAACTCAGCAGAGAATCCGGAGAAGTAGCTACGGATACCCACTATATCTACGAGACATACGGCACCGTTAGCAGGACCTGCGCCATTACAGTCGGCATCCACGTCGAGAAGCATACTAAAATCGGAAGTAGAAGCGAGTTTATACTGGAAGTTTTCCTTTACCACCTTAATGGCTCCTGGATTCTCCTTGCCCCAGTTGCCTGGCTGAGCCCATCCTGGCTCAAGTCCTACGGCAGTCTGCTTGGCAGTGAACTCGAGGTTGGTATCAAGAGAAACGATGGTGAATGTCACCTCGAAGGTGGAGTTGAAGGCAAGGGCTGTCTCCTCGGTGGTCTCGCCACCTCCGGGATGGAACGGAGTGTCCTTCAATCCATTCCAGCCGTCGTTATGTCCGCAACCCCAGATGTTTGCAATCTCGACGCGATAATTGCCTTTGTCCTCAATGTCGCCATAGTAGAACTTGTTTGCATCAAATGGAATAACATTGCCATCAGCCTTAAGGGTGTCAATCTTGACGAAAGCATTAGGATAGGCTGCTGCGAATCCCTCGATATCAAGAACATATACCTGTCCGTAAGCACGAGGCTCGGCAGCATTGAATGTAACAGTGTAAGTACCAGTCTGTCCTCCTGCCACTGTCACTGTAGCTCCAGCCCAAGCGTCGGAAGGCTCGCCGCCTCCAGGTATTTGACCATAGCAAGAAAGCACAGCCTTATATCCATACTTCTCCAACTGCGGAACCATGTTGATACTCAACAGACATGCGCCCTGTGAAGGATCGGTGCGCATCACAGCCAACTGCAATGACTTGTCGGTGAGTGAGAGTATCTTGATGTTGTTCTGCAAGTCGTCTGTATATCCAGGACCAAAGTTGGCAGGAGCAAGACAGTTGGCACCTTCGAGGGTGATGGTCTTATTTGCCTCATCCACGGTGTATGTACCTTCCTCTGTTGTTTCCTTACCATCGGCATCCACATGCTTCACAACTACAGTTCCATCTTCATTGAAGGTGATAGAACCCTGACAGTTAGCGGCACTTCCACCTACAGCCCATGAGTTGCCGGCAAAGTCGGCATCCCAGCACCAAGAATCACCTACGATAGGTTCGCCATTTGTCACCGTACGCCATGAATCGTCAGTTCCATAGAAGTATGAAGGGCCATGGAATACCTGATACTCACCATCGAGGGTAAGGTCGATTTCCCATGTCTTGCAGAGCAAGGACTTGTCAAACGGTATGTTCTTTGCCACTGATACAGGACGAACGGCAAGTGCCTGATATACAGGAGTAGTAGAACGGGCATTGCCACCCTGATTGAAAAGGTAGCTCATGGCGAACTGTGGGTCGGAGGCATTTATTGAACCAGAAAGATAGCGACCTTCGGTACCTACGCTTGCTGTAGTTCTCTGAGTGCGCGAACCGGCAGCAGGCATAAAGATAGAGTTGCCGTTAGGACCAGTGAACTGATATCCGCCCACTCCTTCTTTTTCTATCCATTCAACGTTGCAGCAACGGAAGAGTTCCTCATATTCGGCAATAGTAGGAATAGTAGTCTTGCCATCAGTAACCTTGTTGGCAATATCCTGTGCTGACTTATAAATATCGCCTGAAGCATAGTCCTCGGGATTGATGCTGGTGTTGTAACCAGTGAGATCACCGAAACCTACGAGAGCTCCCAGCTCAGTCTCAGAGTTTGCACCGATGTTACACTTTGCCCACTTGGTAGAAAGACCGAGGTCAACGAGGTCGTTGTCAACATCAAATTCCTTGGCAGGAGTGGTGAATTCCTTGGTCTCACCATATACTACACCCTGACCGAGGTCAAGATAAGCAGCATAATAATATGTTGTGGCAGGAACAAGTCCGAGAGCCTCAATACTGTAATCTGTACCAAGAACACCAGGGATGCGCACACCGGCACGAACACGCTCGTCACCAGGAACACCTGATACAACGATACCCACCTCAGCGTTGGCAGGCAACTGCTGAATCTGTCCTGACAGTTTCACACTGTTGGCAGTCAGATCCTGATAATCACCCGTCACAGCCTTCGAGTCGGTGAGTGTGAGGCTGCTCACTTCTCCCTTGTATGTCACCTTACCCTGAAGAGTGACAAAGGCCTGATAGTAATATACCGTTCCCGGCATACCCGAGATAGAGACTTCGAACGATGTGCTGGAAGGAGCCACCACACGTTCCGACAGATTGTCCTGAGACAAACCATAGTAGAATCCAGTCACGTATGCACTTGTTGCCTGTCCGTCAAGACCAGCAACAGTACCGTGCAAAGTGGCAGATGTAGATGTCACGTCAGCTGAACCAGTGACTACCGAACCGTCCTTAAGCAGCGGGGTGGTGTTAATCCCGTAGTCAACGTCGTCGCTACATGCCGTAAAGCAGAAGCCGATGACGAACGCCATTATACTATATAATATTTTATTTTTCATTTTTCTTCTTGTTTAAGAATTTACATTTTATAATTCTTAGTCACAATATCACTCGATGACACATGTTACACTCTCGAACATATCGGTATAGTCACCTTCTCCAAATCCATCAAACTGTATTGAGAGGTCGAGGCAAGTGTCGGTGAACTTCTGTGTAGCACCTGTGGTATTTGTAAGTGTTACGGTAGTCTCGCCGTCAACATTCACAGTCACAGCATCGTCGAGGTCGAAGCATCCAGGCTCCCATGTTTTCTTGATATTGTTGTCGATAAGGGCACACTTAGGAGTCTTGCTCCATGTGATGACTCCAGGCTTGAGCTTGAATGTCACCTTAATAGTCTGGTTCTTCTTCAGTTTCACGCTTGCTGCATCCTTGAAGATACCGATACCGCCATCACCATAGTGGTGGAATCCGAGACGCACGCATCCGTTCTCTGTCCATGATATTCCCTCGTCACCGTAGTTGTTGTTGAGAGGCACTACAGTAGGACCTGTTGCTCCTGTCTCAATCTTCTTGAAGTTGAGTGTTGCCACAAGATAAGAGTCGATATTACCCTTCTCGTCCTTAGATGCAGGAACACCGATAGTCATAGCCTCAGCGGGCTCGCATGCGAGTACCACGAACTCTGTTCCTGTCACGGAAACAGTACGTGTATCGTTGCTTGCAGTAAGGATAGTAATCTCATCGTCGAATGTGAGTTTGCCGTCGGCGATAGTCACCTTACCCGACTTGTCGCCACACTCATAGTTGTAGCTGCCGTCGGAAGCACGAGAGATAATGAGTTCGAAGTCACCAATCTCGTCACCACATGCAGGAGCCCAGTTGGTGGTGTAGTCACCCTTAGTAACACTCTCCCATGCAGATATTGACGGTGAACCGTTCCACCACATCCAGTCGTAAGGAGTCTCATCGTTGATGATGAATGTCATCTGGTTGCCCACGTATGTCACACCATTGATCTCAGTAGTGAACAGGTCGGTAGTGAGGTTGCTGAATGTAGGCAACTGAGGCTCAGTCTTTTCGATGAGTCCGCTTTCTTCCTTAGGAATACACTCGCCATTGGTGTCGATAACCTCCTGCGATACGAAGTTCCAGATAATCCACCATGGACCTTCACTATTAGTACGCATTGTAGCAATCTGCAAGAGATAAGGTGTGCACTCTATGATTTTCACATCCTGTGTATAGTTGGAGCAAACCTCATCAAAAGCTGCATTGTGCAGTGAATAGCAGTCAGAGAACGAAATAGTGGGATGTGTAAGGTCGCTCACGTTGAGATTGAACTTACCATTCATCATCGTACCACCATTACCGTCGTTGCGGAACACCTTTGCAGTACATCCGTTCTGTGCGTCAAGACCAAATTCCATATACGAAGCCATATATGGATCGTCGGCAGGAATGAGCCATGACTGGAAACCTGGATCCCAGTTAGGTGCCCAATTGTCGCTACCGAAAACGAAGTCGGTAGAACCCGAACCATCGTTTCTTGTATCATCGGGATTACCATACATCACAGGACCGGTGCAACGTCCGATACCATAGTCACCATTACATGGCACCCACTTCTTGCTCTTGCCCACTCCACCGGCAAGATATTCCCATATCTTTGCCTCGAGCTGCGAGAAGTCGTTCTGTGGAATATTAAACTGATATGGGTCACCATACACTACTCCTGCGCGGGTCTCAGCACCTAGAGTCACCTCATAGTCACCTGCGAAAGGCAGACCAATAGTAAATTTCTGCTCCTGCGAGCGTCCGTTGGGAGTCACCCACAATGGAGTGCAGCCCTTGAGCTTCGACTCGAGGGTCACATAGTTACCGTCGATCGTCACGGTATAGGCGTCCGGACATTTCAGGTCGTCGCTCGAATACTGAGCGGCACCGAATCCGAAGTCATCCGGCGAACAAGAAGCCAGCATCATTGCGGCTCCTGCCATCATTGAATATATCTTTTTCAGTTTCATAAGAAATGAACTTTAATATCTAAATATTTAATTATTTTAATTCTTTAATTTCTCAATAGAATTAAGAATTACCATCCGGCATTCTGAGTAAGAACACCACCCGAAAGAGTAATCTGAGTATTAGGTATCTGCATCAGACCCTTCTTGGCTGTGAAGTTATCTACCTTGAATGATGTAGTTGTCTCCACACCACCATTTATCACTTTGGCTCCGTTCTGAGCAGCTGCTATAGCGCGTCCAGCGTAAGCACCGTCCTTCTCATAGCGCATGATGTCCCAGAAATGGATACCCTCGAAGGCAAACTCGATGGCGCGCTCCTTGCGGATATTCTCAATGCTGTATGAGAGTGACTCACCGGGGCATGAACGCTGGTGCACCATATTCAGACCAGTATTTGTGCCTGTGAGCTCAGAGTGCATCAGCAGTACGTCGGCATAGCGCATCACTGTCCAGTCCTGATAATATGTGATGTTCATGTGCTGCTCACCAAGCTGGAATCCCACCTCCTGACGTGTACCGTCGGAGAAGCACATTGGGGCATACTTGCGGGTGTAATAACCTGTGTATTCGTATGAGTCGTTGACATCAGCAGCAAAACCGGCATCAGCACAGCTCCATACGCAAGCACTGAAACGGGGATCTTCCTTGTAAGTATCAACAAAGGCCTTTGTCACCGGACATGCACCCCATCCTGAAGCAATATTCACGCTTGTAGCACTCTTGTTGCGAGGACCGAGATACACCTGGAATACGTTTCCGTCGGCATTGCCGTTATAGTCGGCAGTAGCGGCAAACTTAAGGTTGAGGATAACCTCCTTGGAGATGTCACCAACAAAGCTGCTGCCATCATAGTATTTGCCCTTGTAAGTTGTGTTCCATGCGTATGCACCACCATTAGAACCATCGGTAGTACATGCCGGCATAAAGAGGTCGGCATAGTTTGCCTCCAGCTCATAACCGCCATTGTCTATCACGTCGTTGAGGGCATCGATAGCCTCCTGCTTGGTGCAACCTTCATTTTCCTGTCCATAGTAGCCAGTATAATATAGGTACACGCGAGCCATCAAGGCCTCGGCGGCATATTTTGTTATACGTCCGTCGTTGTCACTGCGACTATCAAGAGGGAATGCGTTAGCCGGTATATTAGCAGCGGCATACTTCAAATCCTCGAATATCTGCTTATATACCTCGGATGCTGCTGTACGGGGCAGGTTCTCCTCGGTGGGAACAGTGATGAGAGGCACATCGCCGAACATACGGGCGAGGTCGAAATACAAGATAGCACGCAATGCGCGGGCCTGACCGATAACGCGTCCCTTGGCTGACTCGTCACCAGCCCAGTCGGTGGTATTCTCCGACTGTATAACCTTGTTACAGCGGAAGATAGCTGAATAATAGTTTATCCAGTCAGTATTGAAAAGGTTGTTGTATGAAGGTGCGACGGAGAGGTCGAATTGGTCGAGTGCATTGTAGTTTTTGGCATCCGAGAAACCAAGACCGGCATGTGCCTGGTCGGAGCAGAACTCGGCAAGCATATATACACCTATCTCCTCACTACTGATGGTGCGCTGCCATCCATCATAGCATCCCACGAGAGCCATCTCGATAGCTTCGGTGTTGCGGTATGCAGTCTCTTCGTTGAGACTCGTCTTCGACTCCGTGTCCATTGAGCACGATGTCACTGCCATACCAGCTACAGCCAATGCGCTATATAATAATATATGTTTTGTCTTCATAAGAACTTTAATTTTTTAATTCTTTTATTCTTTATTTTCTAATACCTAATTAGAAAGCAATGTTCATACCTACGAGGAATGTGCGTGGATGAGGATAGTAACCCATATCTACACCCGATACCCAAGAGTCGGCACTATTGCCGTTGGTTCCGTTATAAGAACCGATTTCGGGATCCATTCCGTCATACTTGGTAAGTGTGAAGAGATTCTGTGCCTGTACATAGAGACGCAACTTTGAGATTCCCTTCCATGAGATAAGACGCTTGAAGTCATAACCTAAAGTGAGGTTCTGCAAACGGATATAGTCGCCATCCTGCAGATAGAGGTCTGAGAACTGCCAGTTACCCACGTCACCGTAAGTCACGCGCGGTGTGGAGTTGCTTGTTCCCTCACCAGTCCAGCGGTCGAGTATTGCCTTGCTGTAGTTACCCTGTGATGAGTTGGGGTCGCGATAGCTCTGTGCGATCTGGAAACCAGCAGCTCCAGTGAAGTTGGCACTGAGGTCGAAGCCCTTGTAACCCAAGGTCAGGTTGAAACCGAAGGTGTATTTCGGCAGTCCGTTGCCAAGGTCAACCTTGTCGGATGCGTTGATTGCTCCATCGTGGTTGATATCGACATACTTAGTGTCACCAGGCTGCACATTCGACTGCAGCACACCATTACCAGCTGCAATCCAGTCGTTGATTTCCTGCTGATTCTGGAAGATACCAGCTGTCTTGAATCCCCAGAAGTAACCGATGGCGTGTCCGTTCTCGGCACGATAGAACTCCTCGGCATTCGAGTAAATCTGGTTACTTGCGCCATGGATGATACCATCCTCGGTAGGAATACTTCCCACCTCATTGTGGTTGTATGCGAAGTTACCGCCAATACTATAGGTAAAGTCCTTACCGATATTGTCATTCCATGTAAGACCAAGTTCCACACCGGTGTTCTTCACGTCACCACCGTTGATTACAGGACCTTGTGTTCCGGCAGTTGCCAATACTGGAGCCTGAACGAGCCAGTCCTTAGTCTTCTTGATATACCAGTCGGCAGTCAATGAAAGACGACTGTTGATGAAGCGGGCGTCAATACCCACATTCAACTGCTCAGATGTCTCCCACTTAACACCTTCATTTGCAAGGCGACTTGGATAAGAACCTGTTGACCAACCGCTCTGACCAGCCTCGGTACCGAAGTTATAGTTAATATTTGTAGTTGTCACAGGAGCGAGATACTGGTAGCAGTTGATATTGGCGTTACCCACCTGTCCCCAGCTGACGCGGAGTTTCAAGAAGTCGAGCCATGACTTGGTGTTCTTCATGAAATTCTCCTCAGAGATTGTCCAACCAGCAGACACTGATGGGAAATAACCCCAACGATGTCCAGGAGCAAACTTAGATGACTCATCAGCACGAATAGTGGCATTGAGCATATAGCGGTCTTTCCATGACCATCCAAGACGTGCGAAGAGCGACATTCCTCGGGTCTCATCATATGGAGCACCACTCACTCTCTTATTGTCGGTTCCATTAGTATTGTTGAGGAATGCATGTTCCCAATCGCTAAATCCAGGGATAAGGCTGTCGTTGTATCCACCTGTGCTGCTACCGTTATAACGCGACCACTCCGAACCGATAAGGGCAGAGATGTCATGACCACCCTTCAAAGTGAAGTCATACTGAGCAGTATTTGTCCACACCATTGAAAGACCGTGACCATTGCTCTGGTTGACGTTTGTTATGTTGTTCGAGCTCTGCGGAGTGAACTGATATATCGGAGAGAAAGAGCGATAGTCGGATGTACCATAGCTGATTCCATATACAGTCTTGATTTTCAAGTTCTTGATAGGCTCAATCTGCATATATACGTTTGCATCAAGCGAACCACCCTTGCTCTGGTTGAAACGGTTGACCATCATGTTTCCGTAAGGGTTGCCGTCGTTTACATTCCAATCGGAATTAATTGTGTTTGCATATTCGCCATTAGCATCATAAACAGGGTGAATAGGCGAAGAAGAGAATGCGCTACGGAGGTTGTTGTTCCAGATATTACCAGTACCCATACCTCTCTGGTTCTTCCATACGAAGCTTACTCGCTCACCGATAGTAACAAGTCCGTTGTACATCTTGTGCTCCGAGTTGGCGCGGAAGTTGAAACGACGATAGTTGCTGACCTCCGAACCACCGATAACACCATCCTGACCGGTATAACCGCCCGAGATGACGTATGTAGAAGTCTTTGAACCGCCAGTGAAGGCAAGACTGTGACTTGTAGTGATAGCACCATCGTTGATGGCCTGGTCAATCCAGTCGGTATCATATACATTACCATTGGCATCGTGGATAGCGTTAAGCGAAACCCAGTCAACAGGCGACATTCCTGAATTGAGGCGAGCCTCATCCATGATATTCATATACTCCTGTGCGTTGAGCATGTCAAACTTTCTTCCAACAGTCTGCCAACCCACATATCCATCATAAGTAATCTTGCCCTGACCTTCCTTACCGCTCTTGGTAGTAACAAGAACGACACCGTTGGCAGCCTGAGCACCATAGATGGCAGCCGAGGCAGCATCCTTGAGCACGTCGATACGCTCGATGTCGGCAGGGTTAAGGGTTGTGATGTCGCCACCTATACCATCAATAAGGTATAAGGGCTGAGAGTTGCCCACAGTACCAAGACCACGGATAGTGACACTCATGGAAGCTCCAGGCTGACCCGAAGTAGATACGATGTTCACACCGGGAGTCTGTCCCTGCATAGCAGCCAATGGGTTGGTGGTATTCAGTTTCTGGATGTCGTCACCCTTCAACTGTGTCGTTGCACCAGTTACGAGCTTTTTCTTCATTGTACCATAACCGATAACAACCACCTCCTCCAGCGACTTTGAGTCTTCCTGCAACTGCACATTGATAGTGTTTGCAGCACCCACCTTCACCGATTTCGACACGAAACCGATGTAGGAGAAGACGATTGTCTGTCCGGGATTGGCATTGATTGAATACTTTCCGTCGAAGTCGGTAATGGTTCCTGTTGAAGAACCCTCCACCTTGACGGTAACACCGATCAGCGGTTCATTGTCTGTGGCAGATGTTACGACACCCGTAACTGTCTTTGCCGACAATGTTGCTGAACCAAAGAATGACATGAGCGGCAAGGCGAATAGTATTGCCGTCAACATCATTTTACATAACCAGGCATGCTGGCTGTAATCAAGAGTTTTTTTACTCATTGCAACATTGGTTTTAGTTATACAATATGTTCTTTTGGTTTTTATTCCGAGTGCAAAGATACATATTTTTACTAAATCCCAACTGCTAAAATGTTATTATTTGGTATTAAAATGTAAAATCATAGCTAAAAAAGTACCAATTTATCAAATTATATACATAAATAGCATAGTGTAAATTCTACACGTATTGCTATTTCTTCGCAGATGTCTGACGTATCACCAATTTCTGCGGAACAATCTCCTTATATATTTTTTTGTCGCCATTGATCGACTTGAGGAGCAACTCACATGCCTTTGCTCCCATCTTGTGCGACTGGTCTTCTATAGCCGACATCTTAGGTGTGACGTATGCAGCATGCAGGTCGTCGGTGAATCCTATGAGTGCCACATCCTCGGGGATTCTCAGTCCCATCTCCTTGATAGCAGTGAATGCGGCAAAGGTGATAATGTCATTAAAGGCGAGAATAGCATCAGGACGGTCTTCACGGCTGAGCAGATTCTTGGCGGCATCGAGTGCCACCTGATAGTCGATCTTTCCGCAAGCCACCATCTCTCGGTCGATTGGTATGCGATGTTCCCTTAGCGCCTCAAGGTATCCATGCTTACGCCTGCGCACCATGTCGAGATGATTAGGACCTCCGATGAAGGCTATCCTCTTGCTTCCAGTCTCGATGAGGTGATTGGTTGCCATCTGGGCAGCCTCGTCACCATTGGCGGTTACGGATGAGAATTTGTCGGTGAGACAAGTACGACCGAAGAAAACAAGAGGGATACCCATATCAGCTATTTCCTCAAAGTGGGAATAGTCGGTTGTATCTTGGGCCAGACAAGCCACTATACCCTCCACATGCATACTTATGAAGTTGTCGATAGCCTGCGCCTCGATAGCACAGTCCTCATGACTATTTGCACTGATAATGGAATAACCGGCCTTGGCGGCCTCGTCCTCAATACCATCGAGGACTGCTGAATAGAAGTGTGTGACAAGATTCGGCACGACCACACCAATAATTTTTGGTGCTTCGTGTCTCAGACTTCGCGCAAAGGGATTAGGACGATAGTTCAGCTTCTTTGCCAATTCCTTCACCCTCGTCTGCATCTCCTGTCCTATTTCCGGACTATTTCTCAATGCACGACTTACAGTGGCAATACTGACTCCGAGTTCCTGTGCGAGGTCTTTCAATGAGGTTCTGTGTCTTTTTACTTCCATATTATTTTAGGTTTTAATTTTATTGAGTGCAAAATTACAAAATAATCTCTTAAACGCAATCGTTTACGTGCGTTTTTTAGCATTTTTTGAATTATTCAAAGAAAAATATGCGTAACTTTGCACCCGGAAATCAGAATGAGTAATGAATAGTTGATAATAAGTTAGTTAGAAAAGTTGGAATTAGAGTTGTCGCGAGACAGCTCTAATTTTTTATTTAATTGACTTCGTCGAACTTCGTTTCCTAATTCCTAATCCCTAATTCCTAATTTAAATATAGTATTCCGCCGAATCAATGAGTCCAGCCCTGAGAGCATATTTAGTAGCCTCATGCACATTGTTCACCCCAAGTTTTCTGAATATGTTCTTGCGGTGAGTGTTCACTGTATGGAAACTCGAGAATCTCTTCTCTGCAATTTCCCTGGTAGTCATACCCATTGCTATGTCCTTAAGGATTTCCGTCTCGGTGGGTGTGAGTTTCACATCGTCTTCCACGGATGTTTCTTGAGGTGCAAGCATAATCTCCGTCATGCGCTGGCAGATATATCTTCTGCCGTTTGAGGCATATTGTATGCACTCCCTCACCTCATGAGCCGATGATTCCTTCAGCAGAATGCTTATCCTGCCTCCCATAGCCACCACCCTTCGCACGAAATCCAGCGACAGATCTACACTGAACAATATCCACTGCACTTTTGGGAATCGGTCGTAGAATATCTGTAGTTCCTCCACATCGTTCATGTCAAACATGGTATAGTCGAGCACCACAATCGCCTCTGGCTGTAGTTTCAACTGTTCTACAAGTTCTGTTTTATCCTCAGTGCGGACGAACTCCAAACCGTGAATTGTCTTTTCTGCCAGGAATTGTATTCCAGCCCGGGTAATGTCTTGGTTGTCTGCTAAAAAAAGCGTCATCTCTCTCAAAATTTAAATTCTGCCCTTATTCTTACTCCTTGTTTATTTGCCGAGGGCAATCCGGATATATAGTTGAGTCGTCTCACATATTCCACGTGCAATAACGACAGTATGTTATGTATTCCCACTGCAGCCTCAACATATGGTTTGCCATGTCCCCACCATGTTCTGAGGCTCAGATACTCTCTCAGTTTCAGTCGGTTGAGCAATGGTATTCGGTTGAACACCCTTCCGTTGATGTCCCAGTCGAATATCGCACTGGCATATCTGTCGCTCGTCATCTCCATATTGTCGATGAGTGCGAAGGTGAGCGGTTGCGCCAGATAGGATATGTTTGCAGCCGGCATAAAGAGCAGCGGCCAGGGTTTTCCGTCCCACTCCACTCCCGCTCTTATGTCAGAGCGGAGTGTGCCCCATGTCTTCAGTGATGTTTTCTGTCTCCATCTCATCTCGGTGGTGTTGTATCTCCACTCGCCACCTAATAATCCGTCGATACCCACGACATGGCTCACCATCCATCCTTTATATTCGAGTGCCAACCGCAACTCGGTTGTCTTTATCTTGTCGAATTCGAGCGAACCTCTACCTTCGTATGTCTCTCTCTTAACTGCAGCCGACAGATTAAGTCCTGAAGGCAAGACATGTTCGTATGCCAACTGTTGCCTGTTGTATGCCATCATCTTCGAGTCGTCGCCCCATTTCCATGCCGCAAAGAGATTATCCTTGTCGGTAGGCATCAGCGGGTCGGAGGGATAGCATATATCCCTTGCCGCCGAGAGCGAGAATCCGTGACTCCTCACGGTGGCACTCCAATAGTCGGCCTTGCTTCTGAATCCGTGTGCATAATAACCTTCTATCTGTATATGTCGGCTCAAAGCCTTTGTCGTTCGTCCGCCTATTCTTAGTCGAAGACCATCTACGGAATTGACTGATACAGTAGAAAGTACTGGTCCTATATCAAACAGACTCGGTTTGCCCGTCTCGATATAATTATCCACCATCACCTTCACAGCCGTCCCTATCGTTCGCAACGCCGGTGACGACTGCCATAGGTTATCCACGAACATCCCCATACGTTGCTCACTGAATGTGAGTCGCGTTCTCCGGTATTCATTCCAGAACTTGTCATCGCGCACCTTTGCCCTTTGCTCTTCGTTCTGCTTCAACCTGTTGCTGAAGTATGCCGAAGGAATATGTTCGAATGAATATCCCGAATGTCGTGTAGTCCTTAATATGACCGTTTTGGCAAACACGTCGGCAAGACTCATCTCAATCATCATGTCGTCAGAAGCAAGCACCATTTCGCCCGATGGTAATGCCTCAAACTCTTGCCATATCTTGATATTGTCGATATGATTCACGTTACTCTGCCTGGGGATGGTAAGCACAGCACGCCTCAACTGGAATGTCGTGTCGTCCATCACGTAGAGTTCACCGCTGAATCCCATGTCCCTCTGGTTGTCCGGTCCGAAGGCGAGATGTATGCACCTCTCCTGCCCCACTCTCACTGTATCCACGATGTGGAAGCGATAAAAGGCGATGGCTCCCGATGCTATTGGCGACAGGAAGTTCTGCTTAAGCAGTTTTATGTTGTCTTCATACAGGTTGACATCCGTGAAGAAGTCTCTCAGCGTCTTCACCATCTCATGGCCTGTCTGAAAGAGCTGGTCTATGCCTTCCGACCTCTCACCTATCGTCACCTTCTGATGGCGTAAGGGTTTCTCGCTGAAAAGGTTTCGCCTCACCGTCTCCGACACAGTCACCGGCATAATCAGTTTGTTGTTCAACAGGCATGCCTCAATATGATTGATGATATCAGGTATCTTCGACAGTGCGCCCTCTGTCAACTGTTGCGGAGTGACGTCGTTGAGAGCGAGTGTGAGTTTCTGATATGTATCGTATTTGCAATAGTCTTTCTTTGTGGGGTCGGTCAATCGTTTATGCTCAATCACCCTCCTCATCAGTTCCACCGCAGGATTGTCCTTTCTGCTATATGGCTCGCGCTTCTTATCTACAGTTACCTCATCGAGCTCATGCACTCTGTCATACCACAGCACACTGTCCTGTTGTGCCATACCCATCATAGGGAATAGCACAATCAGCATCAAAAATATTGCTCGCTCCGCATTTTTCAATTTTCAATCTTCAATTTTCAACCTTCAACCTTCAATTTTCAACCTTCAACCTTCAACCTTCAATCTTCAATTTTCAATCTAACACACAGTTCCTCATGTTTCTTGTGCATATACATATACATCGCAGTAAATACGGTTATCTCTATTATAGGATATATATAAGGTACGCTCGCGAGGCATGTTATATATATGATGATTGCCCTTGAGTTAAATGTCAGCAAATTAGTGAATTTCATCAGAGGCAATGAACCCTTGCGGAATTCGTCCCTGAGGCTCTGCGGCATCTGTTCGGCATCAGGATATTTCCTCTTCACCTCACGGAAGAACGCTTGGAATATGGGAGTACGTTTCTCCTGACTGCGACAATATGCGGCATAGTTCTTATAGAAGATTTTCCCGATGAAATTGCCCGTCCATGTCAGTTCCTCGTATTTCTTCATCTGCGTGGCGGAGTCGTCGAGCTCCGACCCCTTCTTGCCCAAAAGGAAGTAGAGGTGAATCTGTCGATAGTAGTCGGCAAGCGACGACTGGGGTGAATGACACAGGAATCCTGCACAGGCGCATACTATGAAGATATAGAAACTCCATGTTGCCCCTCCGAGGAAAGGAATAGGTTCGTTCCACAACCTCACCACGATGGCTATATATATTGCAAAGAACCAGACGTCTCCCGAGAATCCGTCGAGCACACGGCCCACAAGCGTCTTCTTGCCCGTAAGTCGGGCCAACTGTCCGTCGGTGGAGTCGCAGAAATTGGCAAACATCAGCAACACCACTCCCCATACGTTCGACACTATATCGTCATACTGGAACATCCATCCTGCTCCAGCTCCGAGGAATATAGACAATATGGTGATGGCATTGGGATGAACTCCCAATTTCTCCCACATCAATGCGAAAGCCAATCCTATTGGCCTTGTGAAATGCACGTCAAGCCATTCCTCCGTGTCTTCCGACTTGAAAGATGCTTTTAATAACTCCGAAAAACTTCTTTTCATATCTTTTCTTATTTTTATCCACAGATTTTTTTGTCCACAGATTATCACAGATTATTTATTTTGGCACGGAAATTCACGGCTTTTTTTAGAAAGACACGGCTTGGCTCCGCATTGATATATCCACTGCACTTCGTGATTACAGCTTGCTTTCGCAAGTTCACGGCTTAATTAGTCCTCAGCGCTAACGAGCCGTGTCTATACTCTAAGTATAGCCCTTTGCAAACAAAGCCATACATCGCGCAGCCCAGCCGTGTCTTTTATAAAAAGCCGTGTTAATCCGTGCCAAAAAAACACCCAAACTTCACTATAAATCCATGCCTAAGAACTCTTCAGCCTTGGCGATGTCACTCTTGTGATCTATATCCAGCACCTTCGAGAACTTGTAGGCCTTGAGATTCAAACCATCCTTTATCAGTGCCCTCTGGAAGTTGCGCATTCTGCTCTCCCCACGCTCCATACACCCATTGAGAGTATCTATCGCCTTGGGAGTCAATCCGTATATACCACCCGAGATAAACCTGCACGAGTCCGACTTGTCGAGGAATCCCTTTACGGTCATATCCTCATCCACATCCACATACAAAGGTTTCTCGTCGTCGATGTAGTCGGTCACTCCCATCAGTCCGTCGGCCTCGCCCTCGTCGGTCATCCTCTGCAACTCCTCCACGTAGGTCTTAAACTCCTCCTCGCGGAAGATAGTATCCACTGTGGTAAGACAGAAAGTGCCGTCAGTGAGATACTGACTGATCTCATGGAAACTGTGCATCGAACTCGGTGTGCTCTTCACCACAAACCTCAACGGGATAGGGCGTCCCTTGAGCCCATCGCGCTGTATATCAATAAGGTGCCGAGGAACCAGTGTGGTCATATCATTGCATATTACCACAATCTCCTCGGCACCATTGTCCATAAATATCCCTATAAGTCTGTCAATCAGAGCCTTACCATCAACCTCCACGAGAGGTTTCGGCAACTCTATTCCTTCTGCAGCCAGTCGGCTGCCTTCTCCTGCTGCTATAATAGCGTATTTCATCTTTTTACCAATTTTGGCTGCAAAATTAATAAAAAATTATGAAAGTGCGAAAAAAATGTTGCTTTTTTTTGCAATAATAGTCGCTTTTTTTGCTATTATAGCCACTTTTTTTATCAATGCAAATCGATGGTATAGTCGCCCGAACCAGCTTTCGACTTGTCGATACGACCAGTGATATTGCCCTTCAGAGTGACATCTCCCGAACCAGCGATATTGCTCTCCACGTCACGGCATTTGTCAAATTCCACCTTTATGTCGCCCGAACCAATCAGCTGTATATTGGTGCGCTCCACGTTCTTTTGCTTTACATCTATGTCACCCGAGCCAATCAACTTCAAGCTCGATGTGAGAGCATCCACATTCTTTAAATCCACGTCACCCGAACCGTTGAGTTCCACCCTCAGGTCGTCGCATATAACATTGCCATTGAAATCCACGTCGCCCGAACCAGCCATCTTGACAACGAGACGGTCGGTGTCGATGGGACCGTCGCTGATGAAGTCACCCGAACCGGCCAATTCCACTCCAACCAGGTCGGGAGAAGTGACATATATCACTGGCATGTGATTTCTGTTGTTTTTGAAGAAACTAAAGGAAATATTGCCTTTCACGCTAACAACCAATGATTTGCCTTTCACCTCTGTCTTGATTTTGTCAACAAGTTCCTTCTTGCCCTTCACCTTCACCTCAAACTTGTTTCCCTGCACATATCTCACCGTGGGCGAACCCTCGATGCGGACAGATGTAAAATTCTTCACCTTGCGGTCTTGTGTCACAATCACTCCGTCATCAGCGTCATTGTCGTCAATTTCCGCCTTGATTGATGATTTCAAGTTATTTGCCTCTGTGCATGAGGTAAATGTCGTTGCCATTCCTGTAGTCATAGCAGATACCATTGCTGCTGTAAAAAATGTGATCTTCTTCATATTCTAAATATTATTAAATTTGTATTAACTTGTCAACTCGTCAACTTGTCAACTCGTCAACTAAATCATATTTTCACACGTTTGACGCTACAACAAAGCTAAAAGTTGCAGTATTTAATGTTAAATAAAGCAAAAGATACAGCACCAATTGACCAAATATGAATTAAATGTATTAACTTTGCGCTAAAATTTAGACAAGACCTTATGGCATACAAAATAATCGTGCTCGACCTCGACGGTACGCTGACCAACGAGAAAAAGGAAATAACACCTAAAACCTATGATGCTTTGATGAAAGCTCAGGATTTGGGGGTTAGGGTCGTGTTGGCATCCGGACGTCCCACTTTCGGCATTATGCCCATAGCCAAGCAGCTCAATCTCGCCGACCACGACGGATTCATCCTTGCCTATAATGGTGGAAAGATTATAAGTTGCCGCACAGGCGAGACTATATATAATAAGGAATTAGAGCCACACCTCGTGCCCATCCTCTATCAGGAATCCAAGGACGCTGGCATGGAGATACTCACTTATCAGGGCGAAGGCATAGCTGCCACTCGCAAGAACAACAAATATGTGCTCCACGAGGCATTCATCAACAAGATGCCAGTAGTGCAGTATGACGATTTCCCCCTCCAGGTTGAATTCCCCATCAACAAATGCCTCATTGTGGGCGACCCCAAACCTCTCCACCAGCTCGAACTGAAGCTTGCCACCAGAATGCAGGGGCGAATATTGGTATATCGCTCATCGGGATTCTTCCTCGAATGTGTCCCCATGGGCATCGAAAAGTCACAGTCGCTCGCACGCCTCATCGCCGACCTCGGTATCACCCGCGAGGAAATGATAGCCATCGGCGACGGATACAACGACAAGGGCATGATAGAATATGCCGGCCTCGGAGTGGCTATGGCCAACGCCTCTACCGAAGTGCAGGACTCAGCCGACTATATAACCTATTCCAACGAGGAAGACGGAGTGGCTCACGTGGTAGAGAAATTTATACTAAAGAAATAATTACAAACCATTTTAATAACAAAAAAAATTATTATGCAAAGTACTAACATTCCTCAAGTGAAACTCGGCATTATCGCTGTTAGCCGAGACTGTTTTCCAATCGCGCTGTCAACACAGCGTCGTGAGAACATCGTGAAAGCCTACAAGGGCGACCTCTTCAATTGTCAGACTACTGTCGAGAATGAGAAAGATATGCTCAAGGCTGTGGCAGAAGTGAAAGAAGCTGGATGCAACGCTCTCGTTGTATTCCTCGGCAACTTCGGTCCTGAGACTCCTGAAACTCTTATTGCCAAGAACTTCGACGGTCCCTGCATGTTTGTTGCAGCCGCTGAGGGTGATGGCGACATGATCAACGGTCGTGGCGACGCTTATTGCGGTATGCTCAACTGCTCTTACAACCTCGGCATGCGCCACCTCAAGGGCTATATCCC
>SAMEA3663103__coassemble_222_pt1 | contig 36869 bp, 28 predicted proteins | sample SAMEA3663103__metabat2_low_PE_014 | metagenome-assembled genome bin SAMEA3663103 (sample SAMEA3663103) | pig gut metagenome | biome: pig gut; feature: pig-associated habitat; material: faeces | place: France | collected 2012 | reverse complement strand
TCAACCTGTTTTATAAATAAGACGATAAGTAGTCAACATAAATAGTTAAACTACATATCTATTCTATGTTCCGCACTGCGGTATGTACGTTCCCCACTGCGGAACGTATATTCCCCACTGCGGAACGTACATACCGCAGTGGGGAACATAAAACAAACAGGGGCTTCACATTAATATATAACAGCCTAAGTGATAAAATCTGAATAGGTAAGTAGTAAGAAATAATAACCCGTTTAATTATTGAGGAAGAAACGGGTGAACTCGCTCTCGAAATTTGGTGTTAATACATCTTTACCGAGGGCAGCGCGTATCTCATCGATAGTCCAGAAACGACCGCCGGCAAGTTCTTCTGTGGATGGGGAGATAACACCGTCGTAGATTGTGGTGTTGACATAGACGAGTTCGCGCTCCTTTTTGCTTTCAAACACATACTTGCCCAGGCTGCGGGGAGTGAAGTCGGTAATGCCGAGCTCCTCACGCACTTCACGACGCAGTGCATCAGTGGGATTCTCGCCATAGTCGATATGTCCACCTACGGCAGTGTCCCACTTCCCCGGTTGGATGTCCTTCCAGTCGGGACGCCGCTGCAAATACACTTGCCCCTGGGGGTTGAACACATGCAGATGAACCACGGGATGAAGCAGCTTGCTGCCACTATGACACTCGCCACGGGTGGCTGATCCTATCACCGCGCCCTCTTCATCCACTAAAGGAAATATCTCTTGTTTATTATCCATATTAATCAATATCTGAAAAAACGAACTTATGTGAAAATCGGGGGCAAAGATACTGAAAAATATCGAAACAACCAAATATTAATGAATAAAAAAGAGGTATCCTAATTATGCGTAGGAATGTAAACCGCTGAGAAGCATGTTAACTCCAAAACAGGTCATGAGGAGCACAAGGAAGGACAAGGCTATGAAGAGATGATAGTGACGGGCACTGCGAAGCCAGGGAATACTGCGATCATGAAGTGCCACGGCATAGACCATCATCGACACCAATGCCCACGACTCCTTGGGGTCCCAACTCCAATACTCGCCCCACGACAGATTTGCCCATATCGCACCCACAAAGATGCCAATGGCAAGACATGCCACTGAGGGATAGAGCATAAGGCGCGAGAGAAGGAGATAACGCCCTGTCATGATGCCGGGAATGGAGACTATGAAGGCAAGGAGCAACAACAGATAAGCCACCGACACTATCGCCACATGCACACTGAGGAAAGGCGAGTTGAGAATCGGTTGCATGTCGGCTATCCAGGGATTAGTCTCTGTCATCTGAGTGATGAAGAACCATGCCCCGAAAAGAATAATCAAAGAACTGAGAGATATGGCAATCACAAGTATCGCACGCTCAAACGAAGTGAAACCTCCCTCCTTGCGCTTGCGCCTAAGGATATAGCGGCAACCACGGAATGCCTCCCACGAGATGCTTATAAACAGGAGGAAATAGCCAATATATGTGACGGCGATGCCCCAGGGGTCGTGATTGACGATGAGCGTGGCTCCCATTCCGTCGTCATCGTACGACCACTGATAAAAGCGCCAGTTGCGACATACCACAATCTTGTTCATCGCCACTTCTTCCTGCAGGATGACATCATGCGAGGATATGTCGGCTATGGTGATGGTGGATTTGTAGTCGGCAACATTACCGGTTTCGGAATATAGTTCCACCGAGAAATCATCAAGTCGCACGGCAAAAGGCAATGACTGCCCTGTGCCCTCTGCACTGGAGGCTGAAGGCATAAAGCGACAGGCAAAACTGCCCTTGCGCAGATGGATAGTGCCCTGCACGCCGAAGAGATGGGTGAAAAATGCGCCGAGAAGAATAACTACGAACGAGGCATGGAGAAGGAAAAAGGAGAATCGGCGCACACGACTGCGCAATATATGGTATATGCCCAACAGGGCGAGAAAGAACCATAGAACTATCATCCATGTGGCTCCGTAACATTCTTCCCGCGCATAATCCGTTCCTGAATATTCGCCGACAATCGTGGCAGCTCCTAAGAGCACCACGATTGCGGCATAAAGTATGGCTAAAGGGATTTTCATGTTATATATTTAGTTGACAATTATATTGCCCGTAGGAATTTCACCACGGCATCACGGTCGGACTTGCTGAGGTGATAGAACTTGAAGGTTGACTCGTAGGCCTGACTGTCCTTGCTATATCCATGCCACATGATGGCCTCTATCTCGTTGCGTGCACGGCAGTCGTGCAGTCGGTCTTCCGCTCCGGTATTCACAAGTGAGAGTCCTCGTCCCCAAAGCGGAGTGGTGCGGCACCATGATCCATGTATGTCATTCTTCATGGCAAGCTTATGCTGTATCATGTCGGAATATGGATATATAGTCTGCTTGGGGTATTTGGGCAATGGGTGACTTCCGATAATGGCGGGAGCCCAATAATTGTCTTCGCCTGTAGTCCAAGAGGGACGATGACAGGTGGCGCATCCAATCTCCTTGAACACCTTCTTGCCCTGTTGCACCACTGGGTCTTGGAGGTTGCGGGCACGGGGAATAGACAGTCCACGATGCCATACAAGGAAGGCATAGTAGTTGTAGTCGCTCATCTCGGCCTCAAAGCGATACCACGGATTGTCAAACTGGTTGGTGTTGGGACTGAGCAGGTTGCGCACTGCATCGGCAATGCCATCGTCTGTTCCATCTGCAAAATAAGGCGACAGAGGGTCGTTCTTTATTGCCTCAATCACCGAAGGAGTCTCGGCCATCTTGTCGGCCCATGCCGTGGTGGTATAGAGTTTCGGTCGGTCGCTGCGTGTAACGTTGGTGATGTTCCAGATGGCATTAGCTCCGGCACCATCCTGGAGTGATGCACGGGTGAGGGCATAAGTAAACCTCTTCACTGCCTTTTGTCCGTCGGCGAGGGTGTACCATGCCGTAGAGGCGAAGTCATTGGCATCCTTGTCCCACATCGAGGGATTGAGTTCCACATATTTCGCCTCTTGGCGATACTGCTCCCTCAGGTCGTCCTCGGTGATGGCATCAAGAAGACCTGTACCCATAATACCAATAGTTGATTCAAGTCGCACGGCAATGTTCTCTGGTTGCGGTTTGGTGTTGAACGCCGTGGTGGGGATATACACCTCGGGATAGATGAGCGAATATTTCTCACCGTCCTCAAACTCCATAGGCAATCCGCTCTCCATTGCTGTCACCTCATGCCACGAGATTCTTATCTGGTCTTCGTCAAGTGGAGGCAGGAAAGGATAGGAAGCCTGTGTCTGCGGCATACCTGTCACCTCGGAGATATACGGACCATCGTTGCTGTTCTGTCCATCAACAGGGTGATAGATGGCAAGCAGATAGCCATTGCCAAACTGTGACTGATAGCTCATCTGTCGCTTGCCGTGTCCATAACCTGGATGGCAGTCGATACACGAGCGACGGAGCGATGCCGGACCGAGTCCGTTGAACGGAGCTGTTGCTGAGTTGAAGTTGCGCTCAAAGAATGTTTCTCCGAGATTGAACTCCGAGTCAAGTCCCTGTCGGGTGACGGCGGGAGCCTCATCTTCATAACAACCGGCAGTCACATTATCCGTAGTGCCAAGCAAGCCACCGGGGTACCATTCATCAGCAGAGAAATTACCTACTGCCTTACCAATATAGTCGGCCTCGAAGGCGGAAGCTTGTCCGCCCTCTTCTACTGCCACATCGTTGCTGTCGCTACACGATGCTACAGTTAGACCTACCATCATAATAACAAATATCCTTTTCATAATCATTTACTTTTGTGTTGCAAACCATCCGGCAGCCTTGACGAGTTCATCATCAAGAATCTGCACCTTCTTCTGAGCCTCACCTACAAGGGGATTGTTGACATTCTGCACAAAGCTGCCAAGTGTGGATTGGCATGTCTCAAGAGCGGCAATAGCTTCTGCCACGGCTGTCTCAAGCGAGGCAAGAGACGGATAGGAATTGTCTTTCATATATTGGATGATACTCTTCGACGTATCTCGTCCGTCAGCCTTTCTGCCGCCGTAAAGGGAATTTTCGATACTGAGAATATTGTCGCGGAAATCGACAAATGACTTGTGACTGTAGGGCGACTCAATATAGTTGACATCCTCGCCTGAATAGGGATTGCCTATCTTGGTGTTTGCCACCTCATTGGCGATATTTTCGCATCCAGCCTGCAAAATAGTCACCATCACTTCCTGCCAAGAGGCGTAAGTGCTACCGGCTTTTCCTGCGGCAAGCATATTCTCGCCATACGACTTCGATCCTCCATTCACGGTGAAGGGAAGTTCCACCTCCTCTACCCTATCAATGTGACTCTGAGGGGCACCGGCATTCCATGCCACCTCCATCTGGAAGCAACGGTCGCGCAAGTCGCCAGCCACTGCCGTGGCATAGATAAGTTCCTGTAGTCCGGTGACGTGAGCGCCAATCTTAGTGAACGCCTCATTGGTCTCCTCGGCTCTCAGGTCGGCAATCTTGCGGTTTGCTCCATCACGGAAGATGACAAACTCAATACCATGGAATCCAAGGAGTTCCTGCCCGAGTTTACCTCCGGCATAAGCAATACCGTCCTCACCTTCGAGCTTAGCCACTTGGTCGGCATTCTTCAGGGCAGTGGCAAGTCCGTCGGCATCAAGAGGCCAAGTGTCGATGTGTGGGTCGATACCGAAGTCGGTAGCTGCACCATAAAGGAACGCCTCACTCTTCTCCCATTCCTCGCGTGCCTCAAGGAAGATTGTGCAGATTTTATCGATGTCACTCTGACTAACACTTTGTGGATCGGTTTTAAACTTTTCAGTGACTGCTGCAAGATTCTCATACAGCTGATTGGTGGCATCGGCGATTGCCCCGTATGTCTGGTATATGGTATTAGTAACATACTGATTGGCAATGGCCTCCATCTTCTGTTCGTTCACACTGAGGGCATTGTCCCCACTCTGATTCTCGTTGTTGTCATCACTACATGATGCTCCCAGGGAAATAATAGCAGCCATAGCCATCATCATTCCCGTCTTTTTCAAAACATTATTCATCCTTATAATTAATTATATTTGACTTCATTTAAATAAAGAATCCCTGATAAGCCACTCCTATCGAGACCGACGGTTCGTCGTTATACTGGCTATTGAGAAAACGCTTGGAGTATTCAGCCTTCACTGCCACCTGCGGAACAGGCATCCAGTTGACACCTACTGCCATGCGATTTTTCTTAGTGTATTCATATTGCTGTTGTTCGGGCGATGGGATATAGGAATTATAATATTCGTAGCGTCCGAAGACATAGAATTTCTGATTATCCTTCTTCATCCTGTCAATCTGCGAAAACACGTTGTAGCCAGCCTCAATTCCATAAGCCAGGGCATTCTTGCCTACTGGAGTCTTCTTATACGGGGCATTGTTGGCAGTGAGATTGCGCTTAATGCTACTTATCGTGGCGGCATCGCCTACATATCCATAATCGAGATTGCCACGCACAATCCAGTTGTTGCGATTGAGCGTGAAATCCAATGCACCTATTGCCACCACACCTTTTATATTATTATATTGCTTTTCTCCCTCATATTCTCCTGCCGAATTATATTTGTCGCCCTCAAGGTCGTGGGGGAAGGAGTTGTGCATCGCCTTACCATAATAGCCACTCACTCCGATGCGCACTCCGGGAATGGTGTAGTTATCCACACGGGCGGCAAAGCCATATTTGTTGGCCACCTTAAACTCCGCCGACGAACCTGCACCGTTCTGCACCCAGTTCTCGCGATTGAACTGAAAGGCATCAAGTCCGGCTATCATCTGCAACTCATAGCGGAAATCGCCCGAACGTCCCCAAAGACTAAATCCTGTGTCATGCCATGTAGAAGGAAGGATAGTGCCCTCACCCTCGGGGCGATAAACGGTGAAGAAGTTGAGTGGTTCGTGGTGGGTGTTGAGCAGACCGACGGGTACAATGATATGTCCCACCCTCACGTTAAACTCCTTGCAGAAGGTCTTCTGAATCCAGAACTGTTCGAGTTCCACCTCACCACCTTTCTCAATCTCCTGTTCCCACTCGCCACCCTCGGAGAATTCCTTCTCCTGAGCGCATCCCGTACCGGTATGCTCAAACTCGATCTCCGACGACATAAGCCATCCCTTACCGAAGTCATAACTCAGATAAATCACAGCATGAGGGATGTCAAACCGTCCGTGACTCGGGTCGTTGGCATACTTCTTCGGGTCGCTGTAGCGATATACATTGTCGCTATAAAAATTGCGCGTAAGAGCCACCTCACCATAGCCTCCCACCTTCAATTGGGCATCGGCCTCGCGGGGCATCATCGCCACGGCAGTCATTGCCGCCATAATAATAATCTTTTTACTTTTCATGAGCCAAAATGTTTTTTCGGCTGCAAAGGTATGGTGTTTTCACATACTACACAATACCTAAAACGAGGTAATCCACAATCGGGATTACCTCGTTATGAGTATATTACATAATCGACATCAAAGAGACTTACCTAATAGTAGTGACACGAAGATTGCAGAATACACAGGCAACATACTACTCGTAGGCATCAGCTACGACAAGGATACGACCCACAAAGATACATTTATTGAGGTAGAAATTGCCGTAGTGGTCGAAAAAGGATGTCTATTCATTCAATAGAAATGCCATATACATAGGCAATGTGAGCAGTTTGTCTTTCTTGCCTACATTGTAATCTCCAAGTTTTATTGCATAATCCACATGGTATTTTTCCGGATGCCCAAGGACGGTGCGCATGGACTTGGCATTGCCTGTCGTAGCCTTACATTCAATAGGGACACATTGCCCCTTATAGCGCATAAGGAAATCCAGTTCAATGCCGCCGTTCTTGTGGTAATAGTAGAGCTTGCGCCCCATCTTGCCAAGGATATCTGCAATAAGATTCTCAAAGATGGCTCCTTTATATCCATACAGTTCACCTCTCAATATGCTCGATTGTGTGCCGTCCTCAAGCATAGATACGAGCAGACCGATGTCAGACATATAAACCTTGAACTCACTCTGTATGCGATTTCCATCCAAAGGCAATTCGGTAGTTTCCGTATTATAACACCTTCGGATGATACCAGCATCCTCTATCCATTGAAGACTTCCCACGTAATCACGTCCACGTCCACCAGGTCGAACCGTGGAGAAGGTGAATTTCTTGTACTCTCGTGATAGTTGTGACGGAATAGATTCAAAGCACTCGCGGATCTTCGGTTTATCTGCCAATAGAGCATATTTCACCATGTCAGCCTTATATTCGTCCACAATCCGACGCTGAATGGACAAAACCTTACCAATCTGCCTCGTATTTAGAAATGCAGTTACCGCCTCTGGCATTCCGCCGACAATAACATATTGGTGAAGCAGCTCTCGAAATCGGGCATGAATGGATGCGTCAACAGGTGACGCATTGTCAAGGCATTGTCGCAGATAATCGATGTGCATTGGTTTGATGCCGTTTGCCCATAGCCATTCCTCGAAATCCATGGGATACATATTAACAATGTCCTCAAATCCCACAGGAATGGAAGCATCTGCTTCTTCTGCCTGTTCTTCGCGGCTTTTGTAGCCATTCACTCCAAGCAATGACCCAGTACACATCACCTCGAATCTCCCGTCAAGAAAGAAATATTTCAACGAGCCTCTTGCACGTGGGCAATCCTGTATCTCATCAAATATGAAACATGTATTCCCTGCTTCTATTTCCACATCAGGCATAGCTGCCGTTATGCGCATGATAATATCATCCACATTAAGGTTTGGGGTGAAAAACAACTTGTAATCAGGATGCTCCCTAAAGTCCAAATAAACAATATGCCTGAAATGCTTGTTGGCAAAATCAACCACACTGCTTGTCTTTCCACATTGGCGAACTCCCTTCACTACTATGGGCTTGTGAGAGGGCGTATCCATCCATGACTGAAATACCGATTCTATCTTCCTTATATACATAGTCTTGCACGTTTTAATACCGAGTTTTTATATAAAGTCACACATTTTATGGGCGACTTTTACGACCAAGTCACACATTTTATACCCGACTTTGCGTGCAAAGTTACACATTTTTATCCAAACAACAAGAGTTATCGTATGTTTTTCTTATCAATTATCGTTAAAAAACACAAAAATCATGTGACCCTTTGTTCCTCTGACCCTTAAGGTATCCGCCAATCTCATCGATGAATTTTCTGTCAATGCCATTGGCTGCGGCAAAGTCAGGGAAATGACACACGGCGTATTCTACATCATCAATGATAGAAGATGCATTTCTGATGCAGGAGTCGTCACCAAACCTGAGAATATCGTCACTGGTGATTTTCCTGTCTTTGCCGCATAACGTCAATTCATGGCGATGATACAGAGGCGAACCATGCAAATCTACCGTAAAGTTCAAGTCGTATGCAGGTGCAAAATGCCAATGTCCATCTCTTCCCATCAAGAATGAGAAGTTCTTGTTATGATCATCAACGTTTGCCGCAAAAACATTAAATGCGGCTATGCGGAAGATTCCCGTCAGCTCGTTGTCCGGTATTCTCAACAGACGGGCAGTCTTCATCAAGTCCTCATAACAATCTGCGTCAGGAGATAAGGCAGCAAGTGTCTGGATATGCAATTTGTCATTTCCAACCCTATCAAAACGCTCAGTGATAAAATGGCTATGCCCATCTATAGTAATCAGCCTTGATGGCATCATCTTTATTCCACACGCCAAAGCCATATCATAATAAGTCTTTTCCATTAGAGTATATGGAAAATGCCCGACTCTGTCAAATTTTAGAATAAAATACTTAAAATTGCCCTCAAGGTGGACTTGCCCGGATTTCACCGTGCCGTCATCCTCGTTGATGGCAATAATTGCCTTGGGCTGCATACCTCCTGCTGATGTGCCAACGAGATACAGACTCTGCATACTTGCACTATTCAGATTATCCACCGCCACTGACCTTTCGTTGAGAATATCATCCGCTATCTTATAAAGACAGGACAATTCCAAATCTACCGGAGCACCCCATTGGTCGAAACATGGTTCAAACTCCAGCGCCCCCATAGCACGCTTACCCATAAACGCCAATGCATCAACTGGAGTGAATTTCACGTCGGGCATATTTTCATACTGCCATCTTGAAATAAGACTTTCACCCCAGCGGTCAGGTAGCGAGTCTGCAAGAAATTCCGGCAACCCTTTATATATCTTCTGTTGTATGTTGCCCTTGTATATTCCACCTTGACGAAGATACGGTTTGCTGATAGATGCAGTCAATGGGGCAATGTCATATCCAGTTGACAGGAACGACGGCGAGAAGCTAAAAAACGCTCTTCTCTCCTTGTCGTCCCATACCAATCTTCCAACATCATACCCCCATAGTGTGATTTTCAAAACGTTATTCATACTCATCCCTTTCCTTAATGTTTGACTCTCTGCCTTTGCTTCCCCTTTAGTTTCTTTTGTATGTCCTCCATTTCAAATGGCGACAGGGGCAACTCGGGGAGCACTCCCTCGATTTGTTCTAAAATGCCAATAGCCCTCATTATCCTCAACAAGGATTCTAGGGTTACATTACGCAACTTTCCATTCTCGAAGTTTTTTACTGTGGCAATGCCCACACCCGCATTGTCAGCCAATTCCTGTTGTGTGAGATTGGCGGCAATGCGATAACGCTTGCAGTTACTTCCCATTCGTGAGATAATCTGCGCATTGGTTTCTCCATAAATCAAATTCATAGTGCAAAAGTATGAAATATAATCCGTAATACCAAATATTATGCGTTAAAATATCACAAATTATACGTTTCGTGATTAATTCAAATAATGTGCAACTTATATACGACAAAAGCCTGCCGTAATAATAATACGACAGGCTTTATCAATAAAACAATTACAATTGTTATTTCTTCAATTCCTCGGGAATCACTGGCATAGCGCCATTCTGAGTGCATACGTATGCACTAACGTTCACACCAATGCGATGTGCCTCGGCAATGGGTTTGCCAGCAAGGATGGAGGCAACAAATGAACCAGTAAACGAGTCGCCGGCTCCAACTGTGTCAGCTACCTCAACCTTCGGGGTCTCAAGATAAGACATAGCACCCTTGGAGAATACATAGCTGCCGTTGACTCCGCAGGTCAACACGAGCATGTCGAGGTTGTACTTGCCCAGGATTAGCCAGCACTTGTTCTCGAAATCCATCCCAGGATAACCGAACATCCGACCGAGGATAACCAACTCCTCGTCGTTGATCTTCATCACATTCGCACGCTGAAGTGACTCCTGGATAATCTCCTTCGAGTAGAAATTCTGACGGAGGTTGATGTCGAAGATACGCATGCAGTCCTTCGGGGTGGCGTCGAGGAAACGGTAGATCGTCTTGCGGGACACCTCATTGCGCTGGGCAAGTGAACCGAAGCATACTGCCTGACACTGCTTGGCAAGAGACTCTATCTCGGGGGTAAACGGGATGTTGTCCCAAGCAGAACCTTCCTTGATGTCGTAGGTGGCAACTCCTTCCGCGTCAAGACTAACCTGTACCTGCCCTGTAGGGAAGTCAACACGGGGCATGACTAGATTCAAACCGTTGGACTCCAAAGCGGCGATGGTCTCGTCACCCAGCGGGTCGTTGCCTACGGCACTCACTGCATAAGAGTCAAAACCAAACTGGGACGCATGATAGGCGAAGTTGGCGGGAGCACCGCCAATCTTGCGGCCTTCGGGGAGGCAGTCCCAAAGTGCCTCGCCAAAACCTACGATTATTTTATTGTTCATAATATGTTATTTAGAAGATTTTATCCTTGATATATAAGTGAAGAGATACACGACTCCCAGTGCCATAACGGCAACTGCACCGGCCTGGCCCATGGCGTCGCTGGCAAAGCCCATGAACAATGGGAACACTGTGCCGCCGAACAGACCCATTATCATAAGGCCCGAAATCTCGTTCTGCCTGCTCTGGTCGGAAAGCAAGGCCTGGCTGAACACCAATGAGAATATGTTGGAGTTGCCGTAGCCTACAAGGGCTATTGCTACATACAACACGCTCTTGGATGTGCCGAAACCAAGACCCAGCATCGCAAGGGCCATCATCACGACACTGATGATGAAGAACAGACGGTTGCTCAGGACACGGAGGAAAAACGAACCGGTGAGGCAGCCTATAGTACGGAATATGAAATACAACGAGGTGGCGAATGCGGCGTCGTTCAGAGTCATCTCGTGGCGCTCCATCAATATCTTCGGGGCGGTAGTGTTGGTACCCACGTCTATTCCCACATGACACATGATGCCTATGAAGGAAAGAAGAACGATGGGGCGGGAGAGCAACTTAACACAGTCAACAAAAGAGGATGCCTTGCCCTCGGGCGCAGGCTCGTTGATAGGAGTGGAGGCAAGAAGAAGTGAGGCAAGGATGCCTATCACCATGTATATGGGGAAAAGGATACGCCAGCCCATACCGAAACTCGGGATGGTGGCAAGCGCACCCCACATCGCAATATAAGGAGCCAGGAAAGAGGCGATCGCCTTGACAAACTGGCCGAAGGTCAACGTAGAGGCAAGGTTGCCCTGGATTACTGAAGACACCAGGGGATTAAGGGATGTCTGCATTAAGGCGTTGCCGATGCCCAGAAGAGAGAAGGACACTAGCATGAGGGGGAAGTTCTCACCAAACAATGGCAACAGAAGTGATACCACTGTCACTATCAGGGAGAGAAGGACCGTCTTCTTGCGGCCTATGCGGTTCATCAACATTCCTGTGGGCACCGAGAATATCAGGAACCAAAAGAATACCAACGACGGTAGTACATTCGCTACGGAGTCGCTTAGTTGAAGGTCTTCTTTGACGTAGTTAGAGGCAATGCCGACCAAATCGACGAAACCCATGGCGAAGAAGCAAAGCATCACGGGTACGATTGCCATCTTATTTGTATTACTCATTATTACAATGTTATTTATTCTATTTTATTATTGTTCACTCTTTTTGATATGTTATCCTGAAAAACAATCTCCCTACCAAAAAAGACCAAATCATAAATAAATCTAATCAAAAACCGAAATAAATCTAACCAAAACCTAAATAAAACCTAAAATAAAACCTAAATCAATAACTAAAAACCTTACTAATATTGAGCTTATGCAAAAACAATCATCAAGACTCTCTTGTCTGTTTCTGTTTTCCGAGTGCAAAATTACAGTCATTTAATTATGTAGGCTTTAAAATATGTTGCAGAGACGAATAAAATTCGTTCAATGCAACATATTTCTGATATTTTGTATCAATTTTGGGTCTTAATCTTATATATTGCAGCCTTCGCCTTGCCTTTCACTGTGATTTTGTCATAAGGAGTGCTCGGGAAAACAAGGTTGGTCATGCACATCTTTCCGTCACCATCGAAGGCCTCAACACTGCAACGGTCAACGAAAATGCGAAGCTGACGCACCTTGCCATAAGTGGGAGAAGACGTCGCAACGGGGAAAGCGTCGCTGAATGAGATATTGCCACTGCGGCGACGGTCCATGTCGAATGTCTCTTCCTCGTCGTCGTAGGTCATCACTACCCTCTCGCCCTTGGCATTGCGCAAGATGATCTGGGCGTCACCCTTAACGGTAACGACAATCTCGCAAGCCTCGGTGGGCTGGCTCACACGGGCACCACGCGCTGCCAACATCTCCTTGGCTGGAGTGATACTGCAATAGGTCTCACCCTTATATTCAAAGAGTCCAAAATCGCGAACGATAGAATTGGCAGAACGATACTGCTTTGTAGGAACCTGGTTGGCGTACTGCCAGTTGCTCATCCATGCGATACCTACATGTCTGCCCTCGGGAGCGTTGTCGAATGTAATGGTGGCATAGTGATCCTTGCCATAATCCATCCACTTTGTCTCAGAGGGCTCGTCCTCGCAGGTGAACTTATGTCCATCAAACTGACCGATGAAATACTGAGTAGCAGAACCACCGAAAGGACCACCGGGGTTGATGTTGCAAATGAGCATCCACTTATCCTTGTTTGTTCCCTTCACATTCATCTTCATAAGGTCGGGACACTCCCATACACCAACATGATTACCATACTCAGCACCGAAATCACTCTCGTGCTTCCACTCCTTAAGGTCCTTAGACGAATAGATGCTCATCTGCTGACCAGCTGCAAGAATCATATTCCAGAATCCAGCTTCTGCATTCCAGAAGACGTGCGGATCACGGAAATCAGGCACATTGGAAGTGATGATGGGGTTATCGGCATATTTTGTGAAGGTCTTGCCACCATCGGTGCTATATGCCAACGACTGAGTCTGACGTGCGCCGGCAGTAGTGTAGAGGGCAACAATAGCATCCTTGCCAAAACCTGCGGTGTTATTCTTATCAACAACACAACATCCGCTGAACATCATACCCAAGGCATCGGGTTCCAAAGCTGTAGGTTCTGCTTTCCAATTTATGAGGTCGGTGCTTGTGGAATGTCCCCATGAGAGGTTTTCCCACTGTGAACCATAAGGATTGAACTGGTAGCAGAGATGCCATACACCATCCTTGTAGAACATTCCGTTGGGGTCGTTCATCCATCCATACTGCGGAGTGTGATGATAAAGAGGACGATGCTTCTCAACATTCTTAGTGTCAAAAGTATCAGAATAAGTCATGCGTTTCCAGCATGTAAAGTCATTAATTGCCCCTGTAGAGCGCATGTTTCCGTTGAAGGTGATGTCAAAGAGTTCACCCTCACCAATCTCATAAGGCACGAAATAATCGACATTGTTAACGGCAAGACGGCAATTGATTGTCTTTACCAATTGATTATTGCGCACCACTCTGATGTGTGCATGTTCTTCTTTCTCTTCAACAGGCAACAGGAGATATTTCTTACCTTGTTCCAATTTGATCATAGCATGTCTTTCGCCAAGGATTTTTTTAGCCACCTGGGCTTGTGTGCCAAGCGCCAGCATAAAAGCGCCTAAGCAAGCCATTGTTTTAATTATCTTCATATTGTTATTCAATTAAGGTATTTATAAATATAATGGTAATTTATTTCCACACACGACGCAGGTTTCTCACCTTTGCCTCATAATTGGCACCACTAACTGAAAGTGTGTTATATAATGCCTGTGGGAATACGAGATTTGTTACTGAGGTAAGTCCGTCGGAAGCAATCAACTCAACTGATGACTGATCTACATAGAAGTCAAGAGAGAGTTTGTTGCCTGTGGCATTCAACGGAGCATTCATGGTCGGAATAGAGAATGTCGGGGCAAATGATGCAACACCAGTAGAAGCATTTCTATGTACAGAAAGCGACTGGGTAGAAACATTCACATCAATAGAATACTTTTCGCCTTGCGCGTTACTCAATGTGATAGTGCTGTTGGCACTAAGGTCCATTTCGAGATGAAGTTGGTAGGCATCCTTTGCGTCAAACGAAGATGTCACATCATTCCAATCATCAGCAATATCGCTGATTTCACTTATCACAGGGCATGCAAGATGCGGAGTGCCATTATGCTCCACGAGTTTCAGTTCACGAGGCAAAGACATTGCCGATCTCCATGGGTCGCAAGGTACACGATCGGCATATTGCCAGTTGTTCATCCAACTAATCAGAAGATGTCTGTCACCAGTGTTGTTCCAAGTAACACCGGCATAGAAATCCATACCATAATCCAACCAAAGCGGATAATTGAGATTGTCGGGTGTGAACTTCTTTCCATCGAAGTCACCAACAAAATACATCATTCCAGAACCGATAACAGGACCACAGGGATTTACACTGATGAGCATCACCCACTTGCGCTGTCCATTGTAGTCAAACGGAATGAGGTCGGGACATTCCCACTGGAAACTGGGACGTCCGTCAAGTTCTACAAGGAACTCACTCTCTTTGGTCCAGCTCTTCAAATCGGAAGAACTCCATATTTCCATACCTTTCTTCCAACCCTTGGCAAGTGACATAATCCATTTCTTGCTTTCCTCATGCCAGAACACCTTCGGGTCGCGGAGGTTGTCGTCATTGTTCTTGATTACAGGATTGCCTTCATACGTGGTGAATGTCTTTCCACCATCCTTGCTATAGGCAATAGACTGCTGCTGGGCAGCATCGGCAGAGGTATAAATGGCAACAAGGGTATTAGCACCAAAGCCTGCAGTGTTGTCCTTGTCACATACGGCAGAACCGGAGAAAATCATACCAAGAGCATCAGGCTGGAGAGCTACTGGCTGCTCTTCCCAATGAAGCATGTCGGTAGAAGTAGCATGTCCCCAGCTGAGGTTGCCCCAACCATTGCCCTGAGGGTTATACTGATAATAGAGATGATACGTGCCATCTATAAATATCATTCCGTTGGGATCGTTAATCCAGTTTTTGGCTGGGGTGTAATGTATCTGCGGACGATATTTTTCGTTGCGGCTGCTGGCTACTTCTTCACCAGGTTCTTCTGGTGTTGGCTCTTCCGTTTGAGGATTGTCAATAATCGGATTGTAATCCTGCTGGAAATCATCGTCAGAACATCCGGTGAAGGTAGCCGCCATTGCAGCGGCTACCAACATTATGATGCTTTTACGTATCTTCATAAAATTATCTGGTCTTTAGATATTCAAGTGAGTTCTTTGCCAAAGTGAGGACATTGTCCTGATAGATGTTGTTCTTTGGATGAGCACTCTTGTCGGGTGTGCCATCCAGATTCTTCATTGAGAACTCGCAACCACCGTTACCAATGCAGAGCAATGTGCCCTTGAAATCGGTGTTACCCTGCTGAGCTTCCCAAACATTCATCTGAGATACCCAGTCAATCTGTGAATCCCATGTTCCGAGAGGATAGATACCATAGGTCTGCGTGAGCTGTGTATAGCAAGCTTCCTCTTGATTGCCAATACCGGTGTAAAGCGACGGGAGATTGAAGTAGAGACAGTTATGGTCTTCTGTCCAACCTGGACCCTTGAAAGCAATGAGCTTGGTACGGTCGTTGCTTGTCACCTCAAGACCCTTGTAGATGGGATGACCGGAGTGGTCCTTGGTGAAGCGGCTGCCCGGATGAAGCTGTACTGCCATACTCCATACATCATTGTTGATACTACCTTCGCCAAATCCGAATACATGGTCGTTGCCCTTCATGTCGTCGAGGTTGATACGTCCGAGATAGCCGGCATATACAGTGGCGTGACTCCAGAGCAGCAAGCTACCGCCGTTCTTGTACCATTCGGTGATGACAGGAGTGGCTGCATTTACCACATCTGGCATAGCCCAAACGTCGCCCTCGCTAACTCCTTCAAGGTCGCGCAACCAGAACAGTACGCGGAAAGGCTCAACATCATCAGCCGACTTGATAGAAGAGAATGGCAGGAACTGTGCCGATGGATAGGTCTCATGCAACCAAAGCCATGCAGAAGCCTCGTCGTCATCACCTTTCTCAATGAGTTCCTCAGGAGTGTCATAAACACTCAGGAAACCGATGGCAGTCTTACCAATTCTCAGCGAGGCGGTTGATGCGAGAGATGTACCTTTTTCATTAACAGCCACGAGTGTTACTGTCCAAGTGTCGCCTGTAACCACATTTTGAATGGTGTACATGGTGTTGTTGGCAGAGAGTGTTTCAGATATTGTCTGCTTGCCATTGGTAGCGGTAAACTGGACGCTTGAGGCATCGACAGGCTTATCCCATTCCACTATCGCATCGTAGCCTCCGGCCTTATCCACCTGGCGCATCTGTATGCCCGAGATACTTGAGGCTCCCTCACGGGTATAGGTCTTCACGACACCCTTGGAGAAGTTTTTACCGTCGGTAAACTTGAATACATATTCGTATGACTCATTGGTCGGGATGTTCTTGTGAGCATAGCTTGTGCCGCTTACGGTCTCCGAAGAAGCAAGAGTTCCATTGCGATAAACGGTAACGTTCATCGAAAGGTCGGCCGACTGCTGGGGCCACGACCATACATAGTCGTCGCCCTGAAGCTGTCCGTTAATATTTGCTGCGTCAGGTGTAGCAACAATCATCGCACTGCGGTCGAAGTCGTTGTCCTGGCATGATGTTATGACACATGCAATAAGTGTCATTAATAATATCGATAACTTTTTCATAAGTATTGCTCTTTTGTTGAATTAATAACCTTTGTTCTGAGAATAGAGTCCTGGAACATAATACAACTGGTTGTAAGGCACGGGATAGAACTCGTTCTTGCCCGGAGTGTAGTGGGCATCCTTGAGATACTGTGCGTAGGTCTGTCCGTCGTAAACATCGTTCTTCTCTGTCTCGAAGTATGCGTTCAGAGTCTTTGAGGCGATACCCCAGCGACGAAGGTCGAAGTAGCGGCCGTTCTCCATAGCCAACTCAAGGCGACGCTCCCACTGCAGACACTTGCGTGCTGTCTCCTTATCCTTGAAATATGTGTCGGGATAGAGGGCGATTTCGCACTGGTCGGCAGCATATTGTATGTGCTTTGCCACTGAGTTCTTGGCACGCTGGCGGATGTCGTTGATGATAGTGCGAGCTTCCTCGAGTTTACCTGTCTCGATAAGAGCCTCGGCACGCATCAGCATCACGTCAGAATAACGGAAGACATAGTCGTTCATATCAAAAGCCTGCCATGGGCTATTGTAAGTCTCACCCTTTGAGCGCTGCGGAACTTCCTTCAATGAGGTATAGTAGCCATAGGTATTCGGTGTACGTGAGTTGTCCTTAGTAAGGGTGTAAGACTCCTCATACTTATAGGGGAATGTAGGCATACCAACTGTGTGGAAGAGGCGCGGATCCCACTTCTGTGCTGTAGGAACACCATTTATAGGATAGTCGATGGTCTTGTCGAAGTTATCAAAATCAGGCAGACCGTCCTTTGTCTTAAATGCGCTTACGAGGTTCTGAGAAGGTTTGTGGAAGTCCCATCCGCATGACCATATACCCCAGCAGCCGTTGAGCATGTTGCTCCAGTTGGCACGTCCGAAGGTAGTGTTGTCATCCTTATAGTCGGAGCACTGCACTGCAAAGATGCTTTCCTTAGAGTTTTTGTACTCAGGCAGGAAGATGTCACCGAAGTCCTCAAGATAACCATACTTTGACGATTTCACAACATCGGTATATTCCACCACCTTATTCATATAATCCTGATTGATGTGGCTTACACCGTTGGTTGCCTCATAACCGTCACCCCAAGCTAGAGTGAGGTAGCACTTTGCGAGATAACTTGCAGCAGCAATCTTGTTGACACGTCCTCCATCCTGCTGCTCTGCGGGAAGAACGTCGTAGGCAACCTTGAAGTCATCGATAACCTTCTGGAAGAGCTGCTCATAAGTAAACTCGTCGTTGCGGGTCTGCTCCTGTGCATTGTTCTTATACACTTCCTCGTCGATCCAAGGAATCTGACGGAACATTGTCAAAAGCTTGAAATAGAAGTGAGCACGCAGGAAACGGACCTCAGCATCGCGCTGCTTTGCAGTCTCGGCACCAAGTTTGTCCTCACCATATTCAGCTACAGAAACGAGTGCACGGTTGCAGCGTGAGATGGCGCAATAGAGACGATACCAAAGTTCGTCAAATTCACCAGGAGTGGATGTTAGGGTTGACCATATCTCCATGGGATGATAGCCGGTATCGGTAGTTCCCGAACCGCCCTTGAGACAGTCGTCACTTGCCACATCACCGTATGGCCAGAGATTGAACGGATATGTGTACCAGCAGTCACCGAGCATTGAATAGGCTGCAGTGACCATCTTGTCGGGATTCTCCATAGCGAGCTGCTCATCGATAACTCCCTCGGGCTCTACCTCGATAAAGCTGTCGCATGATGTGACAGAGAATAATGATACTGCCACAAGTATATATTGGAATATCTTTTTCATTGCTTAAAATTATTATATGTTATTAGAAACCAAGCTGAAGACCGAATGACACTGATGTGGCATGTGGATATGCCCAATTGGGGTTCTCAGGGTCAGAAACTGTAAATCCATCAGACTTGAGAGTGAAGATGTTCTGTCCGGATACATAGAAACGTGCGCTTGTCATATTGACTTTCTTAAGCAGACTCGACGGCATGTTATAACCAATCTGCAGTGAACGCAACTTCAACCATGAGCCATGCTCAACATAATATGTAGAGGCACGACCTTCGTCACCGGTATTGTTGGTGGTAAGAGCTGGGATAGTGGAAGATGTATTGTCCTGTGTCCATGCCTGAAGCATACGGTTACCCTTGTTGCTACCTGCATCGGTGATACTGTAGAAGTCGGTCTGGAACTTCTGGTTGTTATAGATGTCAACACCGCAAACACCCTGGAAGAACATTGAGAGGTCGAAATCCTTGTAGTTGAGTGATACATTCAGACCCCAAGAGAAATCTGGCACCGGATTGAAGATCCAAGTCTGGTCGTCGGCATTGATACGTCCGTCACCATTGAGGTCGGCATACTTCAGACCTCCGACGCGTGCGTTCTCCTGACCGCATGCAAGCACTTCCTCGCGGTTCTGATATAGTCCATCAACAACATATCCTACGATTGAACCATAAGGCACCTTTGCCTGAACGAGGTTCTCTGTGGTGGTGTGTGCGTAAGAACCGGTTGTGGTCTCGGGCAGATAAGTCACGCGGTTACGGAAGAAATCGAGGTTTCCGCTGATGTTATAACCGAGTCCGTATGATGTAGTATGGCGATAACCAACGGTGAACTCCATACCCCAGTTCTGCAATGAAGGACCATTGCTCCAAGAAGCACCACCTTCACCGAGCGAGGCGAGATAAGCCGGCTGGATAAGCATATCCTTAACCTTCTTGAGATAGATATCAGCAGTACCATAGAGTTCGTTGCGGAACAATGCGAAGTCGATACCGGCGTTATACTGGATTGTTGTCTCCCACTTCAGGTTTGGATTCTCGGTCTGGATGGCACGGAATCCTGAAGGGAAGATACCAGAGCCCTGAAGATAGAGGTCGTAGGCTGTAGAAGTGACACGGTCGTTGCCATAGTCGGCAATATAAAGACCATAACGTGCATTGTTGGATATGGCCTGGTTACCTGTTTCACCCCAAGAGAGACGAATCTTCAGGTCATCGAGCCAATCCTTGTTCAGGTTCTGAGAAAGACGATAACCGAGAGTTGCAGCGGGGAATGTACCATAGCGATTATTGCGTCCGAAGCGTGAACTACCGTCACGACGTATAGTGAACGAAGCAAGAATAAGGTCCTTCCAATTGTAGTCGGCCTTACCAAAGAAAGACACGAGATTATATCCGCTGGCAATACCTGTTGCGCGCTCAGTACCGGTGGCTGCGTCTGGCCACATATATTTATATGTCTCAAGATCGAAGAGCTCAGCATAAGAAGAGAACTCGTCACGACCCTGATGGTGCATTTCCATACCGAGGAGCACACCAAAATGATGGTCATTCCACAATGTGAAGTTGTAGTTGGCGGTATTTGACCATGTCCACTTCATGTCGTTTGCCTCACTAAGAGTGGTGCTTGGAGTCGAGTTGTTCACCACGTCTGAGTGGAAGGTGTAATTTACTGAGTGGATGAATGCCTGGTCATAGTCGATACCGAAGTTTGAGCGCAACACGAGTCCTTCGATTGGTTTGATGTCGATATAGGCATTTCCGAACACACGCCATACCTTCAGTCTGTTGTCGCGGTTGTGATAGAGTTCGCGCAGAGGGTTCTGACGGTCGCTCATACCACCCACCGGACCACCGAATGTCACATTGTCTTCCTCATATACAGGCACTGTAGGCGACATCTTGAGGGCATTCTCCATTGGGAAACTGTTCACCTGATTGGTGTAGCTGATAGTAAGGTTTTCACCGATAGTGACAAGCTTATTAATATTATAGCTTGTGTTCACACGTCCTGAGAAGTTTTCAAAGTCGGTATATCTCAAAATACCATTATTCTTCTTGTAACCCAAGGACATAAGGGCAGAATACTTGTCGGTGGCATTGGAGATAGACAAGTCGTAGGTCTGCGAGAAACCTGTGCGAGAGATAGCATCGAGCCAGTCGGTATCGCTGAAACGCATGGTCTTCTTGGAGTTGATATATCCATCATACAGACCATTCACGGTATAGTTGTTATACTGACCAGTCTTAGGGTCGTATGCCTTGATACCTATACCTTGTGTAGCATTGAGGTTAAGACCGTAGTTGCTTGCGTAAGCCACAGGGTCAAGACCATCATTTAAAGCGGCCTGAGCCATTGCAGTTGCATATTCCGCAGAATTACACAGGTCCATTGTTGACTGAGATGTGTAGAACTGTGCAGTGAGATTTGCAGAGAAGTCGATCTTCACCTTTTCGCCCTTCTTTCCCTTGCGCGTAGTAATAATGATAACACCATTGGCAGCACGCGAACCATAGATAGAAGCCGAGGCGGCATCCTTCAACACCTGCATACTCTCGATGTCATTCATGTTTAAAGAGTTGAGGGTGGCTGTTGTGGGCACTCCGTCGATAACGAAGAGAGGGTCCTGAGAAGAGTTGAACGAACCGATACCACGTATTCTCACAGTACCAGATCCTGAAGGCGAACCATCGGTGGTAACGGTCATACCAGCCACCTTTCCCTGCAATGCCCTCATCGGGTCGCTGTCGGAAGAAGTCTTGAGGTCCTTAGTCTGCACAACAGCCACCGAACCAGTAAGGTCGGCCTTACGCTGTGTGGTGTAACCAGTCACCACAACTTCCTGAAGACTCTGGGCATCCTCCTTGAGGATAATCTTCATACCTTTACTTCCAGGAAGCTCTTCTGTAATGAATCCGATGTAGGTCACTACAATCTTTGCTCCGCTTGCTGTGGTTAATTTAAAGTTTCCGTCGAAATCGGTAATTGTACCGTTCGTCGTACCTTTCTCCATGATTGTGGCGCCGATGATGGTCTCACCTGTCTGATCGACCACCGTTCCGCTGACCTCAACCTTCTGCGCGTACATTATAGTGCTAACCATTAATGCCAGCGCAATTGTTGCTAATCTTTTTAAATGTTTCATACTTTTTGTTATTTAGATGTTTCGAATCGTTTCCGTTGCAAAAGTACACCGAAAATATAATTGAAACATTAAAAAATCGTGCACTCCCTTGTAAAAATGATACAATGTAACAAATTTGACAGGAAATGCACGATTTTTGCTATTTTGGATACATAAAGAAATAATTTGGCGGAATAAGCAAGTGCTTACTCCACCAAATTGTAATATTATTGTTGCTCCAATTACTTACTTTACCATAACTTTTCGTGTATATGAACCTTTCTTTTGTATATAACAACCGGGGCGAAGAGTACGGGAAGAAAGACGGTTTCCGCCAAGGTCATACAATGCTGTTGAAACACCGGAAGCACTCTCAGCAGAAGAGATACCGGTAGAGCTTGTTTCTGTGATTGATATCGTCATGTTGACTACATCCACTGTAACATCATACTTTCCTGCCTTGGTGATATACCACTTGTTGTCATCACCTCCAAACACCATTTTTGTGTCATCTGTAGTGTCACGAAGATAGAATGTCTGTCCCCATCCTGTATGTTTGTTCACGGCAACCTTCACCTCTCCCTCAACAAAATCAACAGTAGTTTTGAACACCGTTGGATTATCAACATCGGGAGAAAGCATAACGCCGTCACCAATGCTCCATCCACCAGGAGTGGCAGAACCTACCAACCACAATGCAGTATGCTTCAGAGGAGTTGTCTGATATTTGGCCTTTTTGACAACGAGACTCTTGGCAACAAGGTCACAGACGATGTCATAGTTGGCAGTTTCGCTCACCTTGAACTGCTTGTCGTTTGGGTTCTCTTCTGTTGAGACAATGGCTGAAGCGACTCCTTCGTTCAGAGTTACATCATTGTCTCCTGCACGATATTCGAGGTTGCCCCAATCAGTGGTAGTAAGAAACTTGAAAGTTCCATTCGTGCTTAGATTGACAGTGGCCTTGAACACATCAGGATTCTCGGTGCTGTTAAACATCACAATACTGTTGTCGATAGACCAACCTCCCCATACAGCCTCACCGACGATTAGCAATCGTTCGGCGGCATTTGCGGTTAATACTGTGGCTGCAAGAGCCAAACTGCAAAACATTTGTCTAAGAAAATCTGTTTTCATAAGCTTTTAATTTATTGGTTTGATACTAATGGCATATCCACCACCGCGGGCGGCTTTGAGCTTGAGCGTGCTCTCGTTTGTCACCTTACACTTGGAGATTGTATATGCTTGTGGGTTCTTTTTATAGTCGGCATCCTTGGCGTCGGCATATATGACTGCCTCATACTTACGGCCCTTGTCAAGGAAGTCGAGCTTAAGAGTGGACTGATGTCCGTTTTCACCTGCCGTGCAGCCCATAAACCAGTTATCCGTATCCTTTGCCTTACGGGCAATGGTTATATACTGCCCCGGCTCTGCCTCGAGATAGCGACTCTCATCCCAGTCAATAGCCACATCCTTTATAAACTGGAAGGCATCTGAATATTTCTCATAGTTGTCGGGGATATCTGCCGCCATCTGCAGCGGACTGTACATTGTGACATACAGTGCCAACTGGCGGGCAAGGGTGGAATTGATGTGATGATGCTTGCCTGGGTCAATCTTGTTCATGTCGCCCTCAAGGATTCCTGGTGTATAGTCCATCGGGCCTCCCTGAAGACGGGTGAACGGAAGGACTGTCGTATGGAAAGCCTTGTTTCCTGCAAACGACTCATACTCAGTGCCACGTGCCGACTCGTTGCCTATGAGATTGGGATAGGTGCGACACAAGCCTGTAGGACGTACTGCCTCGTGGGCATTAACCATGATATGATGCTTTGCTGCCTCAGTGACACAATACAGGTAGTGGTTGTTCATCCATTGTCCGTAGTGATGTTCTCCACGCGGCAATATATTGCCTACATATCCGCTCTTGACAGAGTTATAGCCATACTTGTCCATAAGATTGTATGCCGCTTCAAGATGACGCTCGTAGTTTCGAACCGAGCCTGATGTCTCGTGGTGCATCATGAGTCTCACACCTTTAGAGTGGGCATATTCGTTGAGGGTCTTGATGTCGAAGTCAGGATATGGGGTCTGAAAATCAAAAACATAGTCTTTCTCATGACCGAACCAGTCTTCCCAACCAATGTTCCAACCCTCGACAAGTACCTGCGAAAAACCATGCTTTGCCGCAAAGTCGATGTATTTCCTCACATTGGCATTGTTGGCAGGATGATTGCCATGAGGCTTGCATTTGGAATAGTCTGTTAAACCAATATGCACCGATGGCAGGTCGTTGGTATAAGACCATGGTTTGCCACCGCCAATCATCTCCCACCACACGCCAATATACTTCACCGGTTTAATCCACGATGTGTCCTCATACTTGCAAGGCTCGTTGAGGTTGAGTATAAGACGCGAGGCGAGGGCCTTTCGTGCATCGTCAACCACCATCACAGTGCGCCAGGGAGTGCTGCAGGGTGTCTGGCAATGTGCCATATTACCTTGGGCATCGGGGGTGAGCTGAGAACGGAACACAAAGTTCTTGTCATCGAGGTCGAGGTGCATACACGAATAGTCAACAAGTGCCGCCTCGTGGATATTGACATACAACCCCTCTGCCGTCTTCATCTGCAACGATGTCTGAACACCTGTTGGAGAGAAGAATGTCTGCGAGGCATTGTCACACTTGGCAGCCTCCATCAATCCGCGTATCTCAGAGAGTTTCGACTCGGTATAGTCGTACTCTTGCGTGTCGTAGTCTCCCGGAATCCACCATGCCGTATGGTCGCCTGCCATGGCAAACTCTGTGTGCTCGGCTTTTACGGTGAAGTAAGGCAGGAACTGTTGCTGCGGGAACTCGTAACGAAAACCTACGCCGTCGTCATAAACACGGAAACGGAAATTCATGAATCGTCCGTTAGACGGTTTCTCCAATTCCACAAACAACTCATTGTAATGGTTACGGATATTGCTCTCCTCACCCCACACAGGTTGCCATGTCTCGTCAAAGGATGATGTGGAGACTTTATTGATGCGGAATTTGTCCATCAACGAGTTTTCCTCATTGAGTTCCATACCGAGGCGACTGGTCTTCACCACAGGAATGTCCTTGTAGTCAATCTTATATGTCGGCACTCCTTCTTCTGTCAGCGAGAAACTCAGTCTAATGTTTCCGTCGGGCGATGCCACGGAGTGTTCCTTAGTCTGTGCGGTGGCGCTAATTGCCACCATTGCACAGACTGCTGATAATATGTACTTATTAATAATATTAATGATGTTATACATAATTTATATATTCAAATATATTATACATTGGTTATTTTGTCAACTTCACCACCTTGCATCCATGCGCAGGTATGTTGGCAGTGACAGCAGAAGCCTTTCCCTCGTCGGCATGCGTCCACAAGTCGCGTACGTTCATTTCGCCGCTTATGCCTATTTCAGAGAATTTGACCGAAACGGTAGAGGTATTGTCGCTGCGGTTAAAGAGGGCGAGGACATAGTCTCCATTTGACATCTGGCCATACCATATCTCGTTCTTCTTGTCGCCAAGCTTGTCGCTGAGCGGTTTACCTACAAAGCCGTCACGATTCAGCGCAAGGAGTTCATCGTTGGTGTAATACTTGGCATTATCGCCTATTGTGCCATATTGGTCGGCAGCGGCAACAGGTCCACCAGCAATGAGCTGAAGGGATATTTCGGTCTGCTTTTCTGCCTCGGTTTCAAACTTGTTCAGACGTATGAAGTCACCATCGAGGATAACCTTGTTACGTCCGGCGATATGCGACCAATAAGTAAAGCCGTCAAACTGATTGTTGCAGTTGGGCCAGTTGGCATACGACTTGCCTTTGTCCTGTGCAGAGCAGTGCCACCAGCCACCGCCGCCGGTGTCACAAACGATGCGCACCATATTGCCATAACGAGCCTCCAGTTCGGCGTCGTTATACATGTGTGGCATTACAAGAGAGGTGAAGATACCATATTTCTTAGCCGACTCGGCGATATAAGCCAAGGCACGAGCGTAACTCTCACGACCATATCCACGTCCTACGACACCCATGCTGCGGTCCTTGCCATCCTCATACCACGAGAGGAAGTCCATACGGATGAAATCCACCCCGAGGTTCTTGTAATGCTTGAAGAAACCGTCGATATATTCCCTGCATCCGGGATTCTCTGCCACTGCCCAATGAAACCACTTGTCTTCCGAACCGGGATTCTGCACTGCAGTCTTACCATTATAATATAGGTCAGCGAAAGTATAGTCAGTACCCTCGATTTTTGTCTCTTTCGGTCCGTGTATCCACAGCGGATTGTCATATACTCCGAGTTTCAGTCCCTTTGCCTTGCACTTGGCAATGAGGTCTTTCAACGAAATGGAGCCATACTGGGTCATATATCCCGAAGCGTCGGTGGAAAGCATGGCGATGAATCCGTCAGTGCATATCATGTCATATCCATGGGGCTTTAGCTCCGAAGCCACGAAGTCGATGATTTTGTCCCATTCGTCGGGAGTGATGTCTATGGTGCTTTCGCCCTGGCGCTCCTTGTCGTAGCAATATTCATATACGCTCCAGTATAGAGGGGCTTTCACATTCTCGTGTATGCCTTCAATGACCGGCAAGTCGGGCAATTCATACTTTGGAGGATATTTCATCTCCACATCATCCTTGCATGAGGCAAACAATGATGCAGCCGCAAGGGCTATTGTCATTAATGTCATATTTTTCATTGCTGTTTTTATTCTATAGTTTAAGATACATTATTTTTTCTCTACGGCTATAGTATAGTCCTTGAGATTGAAGGAGATGCGGTATATACCAGCCTCAGTGACCTTCCATTTGTTGTCGGGATCGCCTGCATAGAACACGAAGTCGGGTGCTGCTACACCTGCCGATGAAATCTCGGTATTTGCCACCGACGGACGAAGGAACGGGCATGAATATGTGCCATCCTTGACAAGGCAAGCCTTCATCTCTCCCGGAACAAGTTCGCCCTCCCAAGTGAAGACATACTTGTCGTTGGCATCACGGGTAAACGGCGAGGCTGAATCCATTCCCCAACCGCCAGGTGTCGCATCTCCTATCATAAAGAGTGTCTCAGTCTCTATGGGGTCTTGTTTCACCTCAATTTCACTTATGAACTCTGCCTTTACAGTCCAATGCTCAAGGTCGAGCGTAAGGCGGTATATGCCTGTCTCTTCCACCCTCCACTTGTTGTCGGGACCTGTGGTGAAGACAAAGTCGCCGCTCTCCACTCCATTCTTGTTGATCTTGCAGTCGGCAGAGGTAGGACGAATGAACGGCACATCCCAACTGCCCTTCTCAATGCAAGCCTTCATCTCACCAGACTTTAGTTCGCCTTCATACTCGAAGATGTACTTCGACTTCTTCACAAGTTCTGTCGGATTGTTGTTGTCCCAACCGTTAGGAGTGGCGTCGCCGAGCATATATACTGCTTCTGCCTCAAGAGGCTCGATTACGGGAGCGTCATTCTCTCCGAGGAACTCTGTTGACATCGTCCAGTTGCGCAAGTCGAAGGTGAGACGATACTTGCCAGCGTATGTCACTCGCCATTTGTTGTCGGGGTCGCCGGCGTGCATGATGAACTTCTGTGCCGTTATGTTCGACTTGCTAATTTCCGCACCATTGTTCTCAGGACGGATAAAAGGAGCGTCCCAACTGCCGGTAGTCAGACAGAGTTTTATCTCACCAGCATAGAGGGAGCCTTCCCATGAGAAGACCAAGGCATCGTCGGCTGAGGCCTGCAGGGGTGTAGGATTGCCTATGTCCCATCCGTTGGGAGTGGCATCGCCCACCATAAAGAGGGAAGAAGTCTTGATAGGCAAGTTTCCTTCTATGATTACAGGGTCTTTTTCTTCGTCGCAGCCGACAAGACATAAAGTCATGAGAGTTGCGGCAAGACCGGAAAATATATTTTTCAGTTTCATAATCGTTGTCATTAATAATGTTATATTTACTCCTTAGTCATTATATCCCGGATTCTGTTTCAAAGCCCTGTTGGCATTGAGAATAGGACGCATAATCGGGAATATTTCTGTATGAGAGTCGGCATCCGGTGTCTTGTCCCACCAAGAACCGGAGGTGAACTTTCCGAAACGGATAAGGTCGATGCGGCGGCGACTTTCGGCAAAGAACTCACGTCCCCACTCGTCGAGCATCTCATCCATGTCGAGCTGGGCATTTCCCTCTGGAGCATAGAGCACTTCCTGTAGATTCTCCTCGGGATAGTTGCGGCGGCGCACTGAATTGAGAAGTCGTGCTGCCTCGGCTTTCTTTCCCTGACGCAATTTGCATTCCGCAAGTGAATAGATTACTTCGGGCAGGCGTATCTCTGTGTAGTCGCTTTCCATCTGGTGAATGTCGTCATCGGTATAGAATGGATATTTGGCGAAATGCCATCCTGAGTTGTGGTCGCCATCGCGCAGCGTACTTGTAGTGGCGGCAAGCCATTTGTTTGGATCCAGTCCCTGGAACTTACCCACAGCGTCGCGGATATACAGCTCGTAGTCAACCTCGGGAGCCTTGACCCTCTTCGTGGCGCCATTCTCGTCCTTGTATTCGAGATAACCATAAAGGAACATTCCCTCGCGCCTGCTGTCGCCAAGATTACGGTATAGTTTCAGACGCACGTCGCCAGGATACTTGCGGAACTTCTGCACAGTCATGCCCAACTGATAATCCAGCGGCTCGCCATTGGGAGCATAACTTGGCGAGGCGGCATACTTTGTATTGTGGTCACCAGCTTTGCTCTTGGAGTCGTTGAAATAATATCGGGCACGGGCGGGAACAGTCCACCAATAGGTGTCGCCCTGATACTGCCAATATGTGTAACCAGCATCGGCGGGAAAACCGAACAATACCTCATCGCAGTTGTCGTTGTCCCAGTCGAAAGCAGCATCCCAACGGTCAGCCACAGCATACTTGCCGTAATCTCCATCTACTATTTTCTGTGCTATTGCGGCACACTCGTCATATTTCTCCTCACCGATATACACTTTTGCATTTAGGTAGAGACGCACGAGAAGGGCGGCAGCACTTGCCTTTGTCCATTGGCCTTGTATGGTCGAATTAGTCCCAAGGCTCGTTTTCTCGGTGAGCATGGGTATTGTCTCCTGCAATTCAGTCTCGATGAAATCGAATATTCTCTTAGGCTCCACCTGAGTCTCAGTATTCAGCGACACGTCATTGTAGCTGACAGCAAGTGGTACATTGCGGAAGGCATCAAGCAGTCGGATGTAAAACCATGCGCGCAGCACCCTGCACTGTGCCTTGAGATTGTCAAACTCAGCCTGCGAGAAGCCAAACTTATCCGGCGAGAGCGTATTAAGGTCTTCAATGACATAATTGGCCTGCATGATGCCCTGGAAGCATCCGTTCCATTCTGTCTGGGCATCTCCTCCGTCCTCCACGTTCCACTCATGATAGTGCAGGCGGCGCCATTTGCCTCCGTCGTCCCACCATCCGTCACGTGTGGGGGTGATGAGCTGGTCGGCCGACAGTTCGTTGAGCACGTGCCGGCTCTGTATGCTCCAGAAAGCATGTTCAAATGGGCGGAAGGTGGCACGCACGACATCCATCTTCGTATTATAGTAGTTTTGTGTGCCCACCTGGTCGTAAAGAGTCTCGTCGAGGTCTGTACAACCCGTTAGTGTGGCTGCACATAGAGCCGCAGAAACTAAATATTTGAATATCTTCATATCTTTATCTGAATTAATCGTTATTAGAAATCAATTTGCATGCCTACGATAAACTGGCGGGTTGAGGGGAAATAGGTTCGTGAGCCTTGTCCGCCCGGGGTGAGTCCGTTGACTTGATATGTCGAGGGGTCAACGCCGCTGAACTTGGTCAGTGTGAACACATTCTTCACTGTGCCATAGAGCCTGATACGGTCGATGAAACGGCAGTTCTCCGCCTTTAGTGTATATCCTAATGTAATCATGTCGAGCTTGAGATAGTCACCACGCTCAAGGAAATAGTCACACACAACGGGGTTGGCTGTCGATGAAACCACGAAATTCTTGGCGTATGCCTTCTTCAGACGGTTACCAGTGAAGTTGCGTGTGCCATAATAGAAATCATGGATATTAAAGATATCGAAACCAAATGCCCCACGGAAGAACAGCGAGAGGTCGAAATCCTTGTAGCGGAAGTTATGTGACGTTGACATGGTGAACTTGGGCATACCATTGCCCACCACAGTTCGGTCGGCATCGCTTGCCTGGGAAGCCCTGATGATGTCGCCGTCCTTGTCATATACCAGCCATTCGCCATCGGTTGTGTGGCCTGCATAACGCCACATGTAGAAATTGCCAAGCGACTCGCCTTTCTGTATGCGCTGCAGGTTGTAGAAGGGATACGGGTCTTCTGTACCGCAAACGTCATAGTAGTCCTGGCCCACATACTGTGAATTGCTGAAATCGACAAACTTGTTGCTTTGGGTGGTTCCCACAAAGTTGATGTCGTATGTGAAGTCCTTGGTATTCACCGCACGGAAGTTCAGGTCAATCTCTATACCAGTGTTCTTCATAGTTCCTACATTGACAAATGTCTCGTCAAAGAGATAAGGCGGCACCGACACCTTGTAATTTCCAAGCAGGTCTTGCTGACGACGGTTGAAGTAGTTGACCGAACCATACAGGCGATTGTCAAAGAGTGAGAAGTCGATACCCACGTTCCAGTTCTTGCCTTTCTCCCAGCGCAGGTCGGGATTGACGTTCTTCGACGGTCCCCATACCTGGAAGTACTTGCCGTTATAGAAGTAATATCCGAATCCTGTCATGGTGTTCAGAGAGAGATAGCTGCCGAAGTCCTGGTTGCCGGTGACACCGAAGTCTGCTCGCAACTTGAGGTCGTTCACCCACTTCGCTCCCTTCATAAACTTCTCGTCGGATATGCGCCATCCGGCAGATACGGCGGGGAAATTACCCCACTTGTGGTTAGCTCCGAACTTCGACGAACCCTCATGGCGCAACGAGGCTGTAAACATATACTTGCCTGCGAAGTCGTAGCTGACGCGACCGAAGAAGGCTATCAGTTTCGAGTCGTTCTGATAGCTGCCCATACATATCTCTCCCTCTTCCTTGGCATACTCTCCCGAACCAAGATTGTCCGCACCAAGTCCGTCATTTGGGAAATCCTTGTTATCGGCATTGAAACCGGAGTAACGCGAATACTGGTAGGAATAACCTGCCATGGCTTTAACGTTATGCTGACCGAAACTGCCACTGTAGTTGGTGAGCCACTCAATAATCTGCTGGCGATCCTTGCTGTACGAACGGCTTGCCTCGCCCTCGCGACCATTGTTTATGGCAATGGTGCTGGTGGATGGACGAAACCAGGAGTTGTAGTTGCTGTACTGGTGGTCGGCAAACATCAGCTGGGTGGTAAGGCGATGATTGCTCTTTCCTTCCTTGGCAAGCAGCGGCAGGAGGTTGAGCTTGACGGTAGCGTCCCAATCAAGAAGTTTAGTGTCGCCCTTACTCTGCTCGAGCTTCTGACGCTCTACAGGATTGGAGCCCACCACTTGTCCCATGAAGTTATAATAACGTGCGGGATTCTCCGGGTCCATCATCGGTGTAGTAGGATTAGCCTCAATGGCATCCTTAAACACTCCCCAGTCGGCATTGTCACGATATATGATTCGAGGAGCCACATTGGCGGTGAAGGTGAACAGACCACCCTTGCTCGTGTGCATCACCGATGCACGCGCTCCATATTCCTCGCGCTCCGAACGCAGGTCGATACCTTTTGCATCACGATAGTCGGCACTGATGCGGTAGTTGTTCTTGTCGTTGCCGCCACTCATGGTGAGGGTGTGCTGCATGGTAACTCCTGTGCGGCTCACCGCGTCAAGCCAATCGACATTGCCGCCAAGGTCAACACCAGTGTCGCCCCATCCGAGACGAACGTCACGATAGTCCTGCGCGCTCATCATGTCGAGTTCTTTCTTGATAACATCAAACGACACCATACCTGAATATGACGTATGAACCGAACCGTCTTTGCTTCCCTTCTTCGTCGTCACCACGATTACACCATTCGAACCGCGTGTTCCGTATATTGCAGAGGCTGCACCGTCCTTGAGAATGTCAAACGAGGCAATGTCGTTGGGATTGATATTAGTAAGGTTGCCGCCAGGCACACCGTCGATGACAATCAACGGACCAAGACCGGCAGAACGCGAGGAGACACCACGTATCTGGATGCTTGCCTGATTGTTGGGGTCGCCCGCACCAGTGTTTGTGATTGACACACCAGGCACCTTGCCCTGAATCATCATAGAGGGGTCGAGCGAACTGACTGTGAGGAAGTCCTTCTCGCTCACATGTGAGATGGCTGAAGTAAGCTCTTTCTTGTCCATGGTGCCATAACCTATGACCACCACCTCATTAAGGATATCACTCTTCTCCTTCAGCGTCACGTCGATGACCTTGCGTCCGTTAACCTTCTCGCTTGCGGTCTCAAATCCCACATACGAAAAAATCAACGTGCCCGAAGAAGATACCTCGATGGAATAATTACCATCCACGTCTGTCACTACTCCCTGGCCGGTCTTGTCAACTCTCACACTGACACCAATCAGTGGTTCCCCGCCCGGGTCTCTCACCGTACCGGTTATCTTTGCCTTTTGGGCTGATGCTGTCATCGTGACACACACCATGAATAACATCATAAGAAACCGATATATCACATTCTTTATCCTTAATTGTTTCATAATGTTTTTAAAATTTTAGTTGTTTCGAATTTTTGTGCAAAGATATGGACTTTTTTATTCAATTGTTCCGACAAGTACCCATAAAGTACATTATATTTTTTTGCTTCTTCTATTACCATATTGATTATCAGCACAATATTAAACAAGTAAAAATACCGTAAAGTACATTCACCTATTAGTGTAAAAAATACAAGATACATATATTATTAACATCTTTTATACACATTTCGTGGCTATTCTATTGCTATAATTGATAATTTTACGTACATTTGCCGCAAAATTAGAAACCCACAACAAATATTAGATGACATGCAACATATAGAATCAAAAAGGACGGTATCAATTATCTTAATGATATTCTCTTGTGCAATACTTACCTCTGCCAATAACTCGGCACTGCTTCAAAAGCTCGACAGCATGATTGAAGCAAGCGAAACCATCGTGGCTGAAAAGAACAAGAAAATAGCCATGCTAAAGCAAATGGCTGCCAAAGAAAACAACACCTCACTGCTCTTGGAAAGATACCGCGAACTTAGTGAAGAATACTATGTCTTCAAGTTTGACTCGGCAAAGGTATATGTGGAAAAAGGTCTTGCATTAGCAAAGAAAGTACAGAACAGGAGATTTATTGTCACTAACACCATCATGAAGGCCAAGCTGCTTTCCATCGGTGGACTTTACAGCGAGGCTATACACACACTGAATACGATAGTACCGGACAGTCTTGGAGAACAGGACATGACATTCGACTACAACATCGCATATTTCACCATTTATTCCTACTGGGCTGACTATTGCAACGACAACACCTACTCACCGATATACAAAGAGAGGTCGATTGCCTATCTAAAAAACGCCATAGCCAACATCGACGACAACAACTCCGCCTACGACTATTATATGGGAGAATACCATGTTTATATTGACAAAGACGACGACAAGGCTCTCAAGCATTATTTCAGGACACTGGAAAAAAACGGTATGACATCGAGAGTATATGCCATGGCATCATTTGCAATAGCCAATAACTACAGCGCACACGAAAATATGGAGAAGTATGAGGAGTACCTTATTAAAGCCAGTATATGCGACATTCTCTGTTGCACTAAGGAAAACCTCGCCATACAGGACCTTGCCATGCACCTCTTCAAGCAAGACAACGAGAATATCGAAAGGGCAAGGGTGTATATCAACACTGCCATGGACGACGCAAAATCATACAACAACAGACTTAGAATATTGGAGATTTCACAGAAACTGCCAATTATTGTGTCAACATACCACAAGAGGATTACAACACAAAACTCAACACTAATGTATGCCGTTTGGGGTATATCACTGCTTGTAGTTACAATGCTTGTGCTATTGTATTTCTTCGTCAGACAAAACAAACTGCTGTCGAAAAGACGGCACGAGCTGCATGTCAGCAACAACATGCTTACAGAAACTAACGAGCGACTGAACCGTGCAAACGAACAACTGCTCGACACCAACCGCAAACGCGAGGGTCTCGCCAAACTATACATTGACCTATGCGCCAAATACATCGACAAGATGGCGAAGTTCCAAGTCATGGTGCAGAGGAAAATCAAGGCTAACCAAATCAACGAGCTTATGAGTTATGTGTCCTCGTCAAGACTCAACTATGAGGATGCCGACACCTTCATGAAGCGTTTCGACGAGGCTTTCCTTAATCTGTATCCATCATTTGTCACTGAATTTAACGCTCTCCTGAAAGATGACGAGCAGGTAATCACCCAAAATCCACACTCCCTTACCACCGAATTACGCATCTTCGCACTCATACGCCTCGGCGTCAAGGAAAGTTCGGAAATTGCAGCCCTACTCTACTATACCCCGCGCACCATATACAACTATCGCTCTGCTTTCAAGAACAAAGCCATAGACCGTGAGTCTTTTGAAGAACGTGTTTGTACGCTATGCACCGTGATTAATTAGTGCGGTTACCACGCAGTTCTCCAGGGCTTATACCATACTCATCTTTGAAACATTTAGCGAAATATGAGGGGGCACTGAAGCCTGTATCGTATGCTATTTCTGAAATTGAACGATCGGTTGTTTCTAGCAGTTGGCGACCACGTGCTACACGCGATTTACGCAACAATTCTACAGGAGTCGTACCAGTGAGTGCCTTAATCTTGCGATATAGCTGCACACGGCTCATGCCCATCTCCTCGCCTATGCGCTCCACATTAAAGTCGGCATCATGCAGGTTTTGCTGCAGTATGGAACGGAAACGCTCAAGGAATGGACTCTCGTTTTCCGGTGTACCCGTTGGAACAACCACATCCTTTGTAATTTCATCGTTCACTATCAATTTCATGATATAAAACCTATATACGAGTACAATAAGCAAAATGATTATGAAGATTACGATGACACAAACAATGATAATCTTTTGCTGAACATTAATCTGAGAGAAATACAATCCGAGCTTTGCATGAATAACCTCAAGGTCTTCACTTCTTCTCTGCAGTTCCTTGTCCTGTAGCAACATAATATCCGCATCGGTATTGTCAATAATTGCCGACTGCAACAAATTTACACGTTCAAACTTCTCACCCCTAAGAATCTTCAAGGCAAGTCGCATCAAGTCCATACCTTGAGTGGGATAGATATATGTAGCTACGAGATCACCATTTTTTACAGCCTCCACACCACCACCTGGGGTTGACAGCGCATCTACTCCATAATACTTTATATTATTAATACCATGTTCCAATGCCACCTTTCTTGCACCAAGGGCAAGACGGTCGTTATGCCCGAAGACACAGTCAATATCCGTTTCTTTTGCAATCACGGTCTTCATGGCTTCTTCACCACTCTTCTGTGTCCAGTCGCCCAACTCCGATGAAATCAGTCGAATATTAGGGTAAGCAGCGATGGCTTCGGTGAATCCTCTGTGTCGCTCAATAGCCGACGAGGAGCCTTTCAATCCTGTTATCTCTACAAGCGTTCCCTGTCCACCCATTTCCTCACCGATGAGTTCACCCATCGTCTTGCCTACAAGATAATTGTCGGCTCCCATAAAAGCAGTATATTTTTCACTGTTGGTCTTGCGGTCGAAGAGTATGACGGGAATACCCAAATCATATGCACTGTCGATTACTGCCGTAAGTTTTTCGGCAGAATTTGGTGCGACAATGAGTAGGTCAACCCTCTCATGGATGAAATGTCTTATCTGCTCTATCTGCAGTTGGTCGCTGTCTTCCGCTGAGAGAAACTCCAATGAGACACTATCGCTCATATAACTTCCTACAATCAACTCACTATTTAGTTTGTCGCGCCAGATATCCTCGGAGCATTGGGATACACCTATTCTCCATTGTTTCGGCTGGTCTGAACATCCGACGAACATAATAGCCACAATAAACAGCAATAATACTTTCTTCATAATAATAATTTTTAGTCATTGGCAATCTGCCACTGTTGTTTCGTTTTTTTTGGTAATTTCTTCACCACAAGATCATAGCTATGCCGAATAAGCGACTGAATGAGCTCATCGGATAGTAATCCATATAGGTTTACTTGGTTCCAATGCTTCTTGTTCATGTGCCATGCACCGGTAATCTCTGGATGGCTCTCACGAAGCTCAACTGCATAATCCGGGTCGCACTTCAGTACAAACCACTCTGTGTCCTCGAGATCTATCATTGCAAAGATCTTATCTGCAACACGAAATGCCAAGGTTGACTCGTCGAAAGGGAAATATTCCGACGTAGCAGGAAGCGACAAACAATAGTCGCGAATGCTCTCTATGTTCATGCGATTTATATACGGTTTTGGACTGCAAATATACACAAAATAAAAGGATTGGCATAGAAAAAGATTGCTTTAATGCTGATATTTAACAATCTTTATTAAAAAAATGCTTGCATAATCGGAAAAATATTCGGATATTTGCATTACGAAAACATGACGCTACGGCAAGAGTGCAAAACCAGATTACCCGCCAGGAAGAGAATTCAGTGGTTAATGACGGATTCTTTCTTACCGCGTTCTGTGGGAATGGCATAATCCACAATTTTGAGTCGGTAGTTACGGTGAAAGTTTTTAAAAAACATTAAATATCAATTGATTGTTTGTTTATTGCGATGATAATTATTATCTTTGCAATAAAATTGCGACATGAAGTCGTACAGATAATTGTTCTTTGAAACTAAGGAACCTCT
>SAMEA3663103__coassemble_216_pt1 | contig 38297 bp, 25 predicted proteins | sample SAMEA3663103__metabat2_low_PE_014 | metagenome-assembled genome bin SAMEA3663103 (sample SAMEA3663103) | pig gut metagenome | biome: pig gut; feature: pig-associated habitat; material: faeces | place: France | collected 2012 | reverse complement strand
GCTCTTTACTGCAATTGAGATTGCCATTGAGATTGCTTGCGGATTTTAGGATATCAAAATTATTGTGTATCTTTGCACCAAAATTGCGACATGAAGTCGTACAGATAATTGTTCTTTGAAACTAATGAACCTCTTATTCCGTTAAGAGTAGCCTATCGAAGCGTGCGTAGTTGGCAACGACTGGATGAAAACCAGAACTGGTCGAAGAGGTTCAGACATCTAATCTCCCACGCAATGGACATAAGACGTGACATGACTGTGACCCAGAGGAAAATCAAGGTGCTGAAAACAAAGATGGACAAACATCTTACTCAACTTTCGGAAGTAAGGGAAGTTAAAGGAGTTCAAGACGAATGTCCAAGCCGTGAATACTACTAAAAGAAGCGGGAAGACTATTGTCTTGAACTCCTTTAAACTCCTTGAACTCCAAAGTTTTAACAAAACAGTATCTTGAGTTATTAACTTCTATTACTGTATTTAGCTATTTCTTCAGCGCAATCCTTGCCTCCTCAAGCATGCCTGTGAGATATACGTCGCCTAAGGAGTAGTTTTTTATTAGTTCAGAAAGGCTCTTGTCGCATGTGGCGCGCTCGTTGTCGGTGAGCAACCTGCCGTGCTTCTTGCATAGTTCGGCAATCTTTACCACGAGTCCATAGAGTACCAATGTTTTGTCAACTTCGGTGGAGACGAACGACGCACGCAGTGTGCCGAAACGCTTCATGAAGTCAAGATCGTCGTTGATGGTAGGCTCCAGGTTTTCCAATCCTGTCACTACGTATCCTTTGTTGTCGATTATCTGTTTGCCATCGTATGTGATGACGCGCTGTTGTGGGACTCGGGCTGGGTCGTTGCCGTAGATATGATAATGCAAGATTATTATATCGCTGCCTCTCTCATACCACACGATGGCATAGGCATGGCGCTTATCGGAATTTTTCTTGTCGCGGAAAAGGGCGACGAGATAGTTGTGGGTGGCATGTGAACCAAAGGTTACGGAGTATTCGTTTTGTGTACCGTAAGGCACACTGAACTCCGACTTGAATGAGCTTGGAGCGTTAAGTGTCTTGCTATATAGTTTATATGCATCCTTCTCGTTCGTGAATGTCGTGACAAATGTCGCACCGAGTTTGCCGAAGGCTGACTTTGTCATCACGATCTCCTCGTAGTTGCAAAAGGTGGTCGGATTGTCGTTGTTATCTTCATAATGATTCTTAGACAACAACGTCTTGTCGCCTCTTGCGTCGAGGCTACTAAACAATTTCTCGATACTCTCTTGGGCCGATGCCACAACGCTAATTGTCATGGCAATAAATAATATACTATATCGTTTCATAATAATATTTTTTTAATATTCTTCTTCATATTCAATATTACAAATCTCACTTATTCTGACTTCTTGATACACAGTCATCGCATTAATCAGACATTCAGCTTCTTCAAGAGCCACTCGCATGCTGTCCTCGCCAATCCCGTTGGTTTGTGTAGCCTGTGCAATAAGTCTCCTTGGAACGGGAGGGGCGTATGGTAATTTGCGTTGCTTTTGTGGTTTTGCCTTTTGCGGGGAATGAGAGGATGGGACATTATTGCCGCTACCTTCCCTGAAAGTGTCAACAGGCAGGATGATGGCTTTTGCTGTGTCAGAAGGTGTCGCCTCGGCAACGACTTGCCTATTGTTTCTGCCGACATTAAGCAAAAAGGCCAAGACAAAGATTGCTGCCACAGCCGCTGCCGCAGAAAGCCATGCCACCTTGTTACCGTGAGCGTGGGCGACTTGCCCGTTGACTGTCTCAGCGATGTGCATTTGAGACTCCTGCTCTCCTGTTTCCCACTCCTCAAACTGGCGGAACATTGTCCTGTATGTTTCCCAGTCTTCCCCCGAGATGTTAGCAGGTCTGTCTTCGTCAGTGGCACTGCGGAAAAAATCTGTGAGAGCTATTTCCTCCTCCACTGATGTCTCTCCGTCCATAAACCTCTTGAGCAGTTTTTCAATATCTTTCATTGTCTGTTCCTCATTTTTATGTCGTTAAACAATTTCTTTCGTGCATTGGACAGCATCACTTTTACTGATGCCTCGCCTATGCCTAACAGTCGTGCTATCTCTTTGTTGGAGCGATGTTCCATCTGGCGCATTTTAAGCACTTGCAGTTCTCTTGGCGGCAGCTTCTCCATCTGCCTGACAAGCCACCGCTCGTCTTCCTCCAGCTCCATTCGCTCCGAAGGATTCGACTCCTGCCCTGCCTTCTGCGCCAATCCTTCCCCGGCATCGGCAAATATGGAAATGCGTTTCTTTTGTTTTCTGATGATGTCGATTGAAAGACGTTGTGAGATGACAGTGGCGAGTTTGAGGGCATGGTCGTCGTCCTTGAGCTGGGCATGAAGCGTCCATAGGCGCAGCATAACGTCGCCTGCGGCATCTTCTGCATCGTCAGCCGACGAGAGTATCTGCCTTGCCACGCCATGTGCCACAGTTCTTAACTGAATGGCAATTGCCTCAAACTCGCTTTGTGTCATCCTTTTATATAGAGATTTTATGGTCTTGCATTAATGTTGTTCACTGTCCTTGGCCTCTTTCGTAAAATCGAACGACCGTTGGTGTTGCTCTCGCTACTGTTGCCAGTTATAACAAGTTCATTCTTCTTAATTTCACCTGAGCCGGCAATCGAAGAACTGTAGTTGACCACCTTACCCTTTAGTTCTATCTCACCCGACCCGGCTACGCTGCATTTCAGTTCGTGGCAGTCAGAGAACGTCGCGTCAATATTACCCGAACCAGCCACCGAAAGTTCAGCCTTTTTGCATACGGAAGCAACATTGTCGATGTCAATGTCGCCCGAGCCCGCCACTGATGCGTTGATTTTTTCCGCATTAGCTTGCTGCAGGTCAATATCTCCTGAGCCGGAAATGGTCAATATCAACCAGTCGGCAGTCACTTTCCTGAGTTTGATGTCGCCCGAGCCAGTTACCTTGAAACGAATATCGTTCGTCTTGATATCTGTTGTGGCGATAAAATCCCCGCTGCCCAGACTTTCTGCCACCTTGAGTTCGGGTGATGTGACCTTCACAACAACCTCGTCAGAGAGTTTGGCGGAACTAAACGTCACTCCGTTTATCTTTTTCTTCTCGCTTTCCACGGAGATGTTCAACTGTTGGTCCTTCACTTCCACCTTAACATTCTCCATGTCCTTTGGCGAAGCGATGATGATACATTCGTATTTCGAGCCTTGGGCGTAGTTGACTGTGATGCCAGCTTTGATCATCACCTTATTAAATTGGGGCAGCGGTACAGTCTTCTTCACTCTGTCCATTCCGAGAGCGGTAATCGCTCCCATACACATGGCAATAGCCAAAATAAATAATACCTTTTTCATGTTCTAATCACTTTTATTGTTGTTCCTTTATCTATAATAACGAACGAAAGTCGAAAAGTTAATGCCAAAGACTGAGTTTATTTTCATTTTTTAGAGCTTAAAGGCTGTCACGCTTGTCACGCTGTCACGCTTGCGGTCAGAATTTGAGTCGGAAGAGAGTGGCTGTTGTGTCGGAAGTAATCAGTTCGATACTGCCGCCGCTTTGTTTCATTATCTGGCGCGAGATGCTAAGTCCGATGCCGCTGCCGGTGGGTTTGGTGGTGAAGAAGGGTACGAATATCTGTTGGGCTTCGTCGGCGGGTATGTGTTTGCCGTTGTTGCTGATGTCGATGAATATGGAGTCGTCGGTAGTGGTGTAGGCTGATATGGATATGGCTGTAGCTCCGGCTTCGACGGCGTTCTTCAGCAGATTGGTGACGACATGAGCGATGAGGCTTTCATCGGCATAGAGGAGAAGGTCGGAGACGGGGATGTAAAGGTTGATGTTCGAGTCTTTAGAATACTCAGAACTTATGGTTACCATCCTTTCAAGGAATGGTTTTACATAGAAGAGTTTTGGTTGGGGTTTGGGAATAAGCGTCATGCGGCGGTAGTTATCCACGAAGTTGAGAAGTTGTTTGCCGGTAGAGTTTATAACAGAAAGCCCTTCCTTTATCTCGCTATCATCAGCCTTATGGCTTAGTGTCTCGCTGAGCGACGTTATCGGTGCCACATTATTCATTATCTCATGCGTAAGTACGCGGATGAGCTTTGTCCATGACTCAAGTTCGCGCGATGACAACTCATTGCGTATGTCGCTGAAAGCGATGATACGCACTTTCTTGCCATTTAGCATTGCGGTAGTCTCTCGTACGGAGAAATTCTCGGATGCGAGTTTTTCCTTCACCTGACTCTCGAATGTAAGCACTTCCACACCAAGCTGTCGGAGTGCCGCCTCGTTATGCTGAAGCACACTGCCTCGTCCATCCACCACCATAATACCTGTAGAAACGGCATTGATAATCTGCTCGTAGTATCGCTCGCGCTCCATAAGGTCGTGTCGGGCCTTCTCTATGATTCGTCTAATACGATTGAGTGACTCATTGATATGTTTGTCACGTCCCTGTTCGGGAAAGTTGAACGAGAAGTCAAGATTGTCGATGGCATTGAATAGGAACGTCACCTTGCCGATGGTGCGGCGATAGCGGCGGTGGAGCACAAGGCATACGAGACAGAAAACGGCAGCTGTGCATAATATGGCTATGATGACGTTAGAGTCCATATTTCTTTATCTTGTTATATAATGTTTGGCGGGCGATGTCAAGACGTTGTGCCACAAGGGTGAGATTACCATCACACTCCCGTATGGTGCGGGCGATGAGGTCGCGCTCCATGGATGCGAGAGACGCATAGGGTGTGGAGGATTGAGAAGTAGGTAGGGAGTGGTGAGGAATGCTTATTTCCCTTATTATCACCGCCCTCTCCATAGTATGCTCCAGTTCGCGGATGTTTCCGGGCCAATTGTAGTCGAGTAGTTGCTGGCGAGTCTTTTCGTCGATTTCTATTGGGGTTTTGTTGTAGAAATCGGAGAATTTCTTGATAAATTGCTGGGCGAGAGGTATTATCTCATCCTTACGTTCGCGCAGTGGTGGCAGGTGGAGGCAGATGGTGTTCATGCGATAGAGCAGGTCCTCGCGGAATGTACCTTCCCTCACCATCTCCTGCAAGTTGCAGTTGGTGGCTGAGATAAGGCGGATGTTAATGGGAATCTCCTTGGTGCCGCCGAGACGAGTTATTGTCCTGCGCTGAAGGGCAGTGAGCAGTTTGGCCTGGAGAGGGTAGGAGAGGTTGCCTATTTCGTCCAAGAAGAGAGTGCTCCCCTCTGCCAGTTCCATCTTTCCCGGTTTGTCGCTCTTGGCGTCGGTGAATGCCCCTCGCACATATCCGAACAGTTCGCTCTCAAACAGTGTTTCCGTGATGGCACCCATATCCACAGTAACCATCTGTTTGGCGTGACGTTTCGACAACCGGTGAATCTCACGAGCCAGCACCTCCTTGCCAGTTCCGTTTTCTCCTGTGATGAGGATATTGGCATCAGTGGGAGCCACCTTGCGAACCATATCCATAAGAGCTCCCAGCCCCCCTCCATCTCCCCCGAGGGGGAGAGTCGGGTTAGCGTCGGGTGCATAAGCATTCTCAGTTCCTCCCCTCGGGGAGGTTAGGAGGGGGCTCAGTTTCTCTAACAGCACCTCGTTTTCAAAAGGCTTGACGATGAAGTCGGCTGCTCCTTCCTTCATTCCCCTCACTGCGAGGTCAATATCTGCGTATGCCGTAAACAGCACCACCGCCACATCAGGTTCAAGTCGCTTTATTTCCTTGAGCCAGAACATACCCTCATTACCATTGTTGATGCCGCGCCCGAAGTTCATGTCGAGCAGCACCACGTCGGGTCTTTTCCTCCGCATGAGCGTAGGAATGGCGTTGGGGTTGGTGGATGTCTGCACATCCTCGCATACATTCTTCAATAGCATCCTCAGCGACACGAGCATGGCCTCGTTGTCGTCGATGATAAGTATATTGCCTTTTTTCTTCATTGTCTATTTCAGAGATAACGATGCAAAAGTACAAAAAAAAGACAAGGCAGACAAGAATGTCATCCGCAAACTTGCCTGCCTTATCGTTTTTTAACTAATTCCTAATCCCTAATTCCTGTCATTCCGTCTTGATGCTCTCCACGGGATTACTTGTCGCAACCTTGAGTGTGCGACTGATGATGGAGAGGAAGGCGATGACGAGGGTGAAGAGTGCTGCCACCGCAAGAACCCACCACGGCATCGGAATCTGATAGGTGAAGTCCTGGAGATAATGGCGCATTGCCTTTATGCTCAGGGGTATGGCCAAGACGATAGCCACCAACGACATCACGAGGAATCGGCGCGAGAGTGTCCACACGGCGCTCGCTACAGTCGCGCCCATCACCTTGCGCAAGGCTATCTGCTTGCGCTGCTGCTCACCGTAATATACCGACATGGCAAACATGCCGAGGGCGGAGATGAGAATAGAGACGAGCATGAAGGTGAGGACGAGCGACATGGCATTGCGCTGCGACTTTATCCCCTCGCGCAAGGTGTCGTCGATGTATTCGCAATGGATTCCTATCGGCATGCCCCTTACTTCTTTCGTCATCTCACTACAAGTATTCTTTATGGCGGCAAGAGCTTTGTCATGGTCGCCACGGGTCTTGATGAGCATGGTATAATAGTAACCGTCGTGCGAAATCATCCTGATGCCATTGTAAGTGTTCTTCATCTCTGTGGATATTGCATTGCCCGCACGATAGTCGGAAATAACACCGCAACATTCATATTGAGGTTTTCCATCCTCTATTCCGATATGAGGTTTTTCTGCCGACACACCCCAGAACCGCTTACCGCTTTCAGTCACCCATACTTTTCCTTCTGTAGGAGCGCAATATTGCTCAACGACTTTTATCCCCAACATCTTTATTGCCGTGGAGTCGAGGTCGCACATCCTAATCCATGATTGACTGACGCCATTTGCGTCGTGTACACCATTGCAACCCGACTGTAATGTAGTACCTCTTCCTGGTGTGGCTTCAACCACTTCGGGCAGGGCCTTCAGACGGTTTGCCAATATCATCTGTCGCTCAAGGCTATAACCAATTTCTCCCGACTGTGCTATGATGATGTCTTCCTTATTATATCCGTATGGCAAGGTATATAGATGATGCATCTGTAGGGTCATTGTCAAACCCAAGGCTATGAGCACCGTACTCACTACGCCTTGCGCTGTGATAAAAACCTTGCAGAACCACATCTTGTTTTTAATCCTAAGACTGCCCTTCACCACGTCGATGGGGTTGAAGCGCGACACTACTGTAGCGGGGATGATGCCGCATAAAAGCGATATCGCAAGGAGTACTGCCACGGCGACAAGCAACATCTGAGGAGAAAATACGAGAGAGATTTTCGTGTTGAGAATGTCGTTGAACACCGGCAGCAGGCATAAAGCCATCAACACACCAATGATGAAGCAGGTAAAGGTGAACAATGCTGACTCCTTGAAATATCGCACTACCACTCCCCACACGCTATCGCCTAACAATCGGCGGGTGGCCATCTCCTTTGCGCGCTTTCCGGCTTGTGCCACGGTGAGGTTGATATAGTTGAATATGGCGCACACGAGAAGTATGAGGGCCACGGCAAGCAGTATGTCAACCAATTTCTTGTCGCCTTGGCGGAACTGCCAATTGGTTGTTTCGGAGAAATACAGTTTATCCATTCTTACCAACGACGAGCCCCACCAAAGAAACTTGCCTTCATTCTCGCGTGTATAGTGAAAATCTTTCCAGTAATCCACGTATTTGTCGAGAAGTTTTTCATTCACCTTGTCTGGATCTGCATCTTTGGCAAGGCGCACAAAAGGCACCGTCTCGCCGAATTGGTCCATCTTCACCGTCATTTCTTCCTTGTATTTCATTGAAACAAGCACATCGTATGGATTGAATACATCCGACTTGCCGAAGTCGGGCATCACTCCCGTTATCTTGAATGTGAGAGTGTCGCATTTCATAGTCTTTCCGATAGGGTTTTCGTTGCCAAAGGCTTTGGCGGCAAACGACTCGCTCACGATGGCCTCGTTCTTGGAGGTAAGTACCTTGTCGCTACTGCATCCACGGACATCATATCCGAAGAACTCGAAGAAATTCGGGTCAATGCAATATGCGTCAGTCTTGAAGAACGTTTCGCCAACCATAAATCCTGGTATGTTGTTGGCAACACCAATTCTTGTCCACTCTTTTATCTCGGGAATGGAGGGGAAGAACTCCTGTGCGGTTCCCCATGTCATACCGAGATAGTCGCCGGAGCCTACGGCATAAATCTCTTTTGTATTCTCGTTGCCCTTGCCCACACTGTATTCCATCGTTGTATAGGCTCCGAGGATAATCACAAAGCCGAGGGCAACCGACAGCCCGAATGCCTCGATTGCCGTATATAGCTTGTTGCGGGATAAAAACTTAAAATATGATTTCATAATACCTCATTCCTTTCAACCACTTGTCCATCAAACAAATTAATGATTCTTCCGGCAAACGTCGCATCATGCTGCGAGTGGGTCACCATCACCACCGTCGTCCCCTCTTGATTCAGTTCGGAGAGAAGTTGCATCACCTCCTGACCGTTCTTAGAGTCGAGGTTACCCGTCGGTTCGTCGGCGAGGATGATTCTCGGTCTTCCCACCACGGCTCGGGCTATTGCCACACGTTGCTGCTGACCACCCGAAAGCTGGTGTGGATAATGCTTCATGCGATGGCTCAGTTTTACCTTGCGCAGTATGTCGAGCACTCGTTGCTTACGCTCCTTCTTCTCCACACCGAGATATTTCAGTTGTAGTTCGATGTTCTCCTCCACGGTGAGTTCATCGATGAGGTTGAACGACTGAAATACGAATCCTATGCGCCCCTTGCGATAAGCCGTGCGCTCGCGCTCTTTAAGATGTGCCACCTCCTCGTCGCCGAGCCAGTATTTTCCCTCGGTGGGACTGTCGAGCAGTCCGAGGATATTCAGCAATGTTGATTTGCCGCAACCCGATGGTCCCATGACGGCAACAAACTCGCCGTCGTTCACTTCGATGCTCACCCCATTGAGTGCCACCGTCTCCACTTCCTCCGTGCGGAAGATTCTTGTGATGTTTTCTGTCCTTATCATATCTTTTTTTATATTAATCCAGATCCACAGTATAAATCGTGCTGCAAAGTTACATCATTCCCTCCATACCACCAAGACTGTTTCTGCATCTGGATGATGATTGTATGAAAATCATACAGACTTCTGTGTGATAATCATACATTTCTCCCGATTTGTTTCGCAGTATCAACAGAAATGATTAATTTTGCAAGCGATAATTTGAATATGACATGAAATACGGAACGATACTTATTGTGGATGACAATCCCGCTATACTCACGGCATTGAAGATATGTCTTTCCGACGTGTTTGAGCATGTCCTCACGCAGCCCAATCCCGACGGAGTGCTTGCCTTGCTCCAGCAGGAGAGGGTGGATGTGATATTGCTCGATATGAACTTCACCATCGGTATGAACAGCGGACAGGAAGGATTAATGTGGTTTCGCTCCATACATCGCCTGCATGCGGATATTCCCGTGGTGCTCGTCACTGCCTTTGCCGATGTGCAACTTGCAGTGAAAGGGCTCAAGGCAGGTGCGGCTGACTTCATCACCAAACCGTGGGACAATGACGAACTCATCCGAACACTCAAGGATGCCATCGACAATAACAATCATATTGACACTCTCGAAACCGTTGAGACCCAGCATGTGCGCAAGGTATTGGACAAATGTCACGGAAATATATCGCGTGCCGCCGAACTCCTCGGCATCACCCGCCAAACACTCTATTCAAAAATAAAAAAATGATTATGATAGTCATAATAGCATTGTTGATTGCCGTGGTATTAACTCTGTCAATATACCTCTTTTATCACCATCAATGCCGCCTGCGTGAGATGGCATTCCTCATGCGTGAGGCGGTGCTCAACGGCGACTTTACCTTCCGTGTGCCAAGCAAGCGGATGTTCTTCGGCGAAAAAGCCCTACTTGATGCCCTAAACGACATGGAGAATAACATCGGACGCCTGACTGCACAAAACGAGGTGGAGTCGTGGGAGAAACTCACCCGTGTGCTCACCCACGAAATCAACAATGCCACCACTCCAATACTCAGTATCTGCCAGTCGTATCTTGCCTCGCCATCAATCAATTCCTCGCCCTACCGTGAGGGCATCGAGGCAATTCGCGACACCACATCCGCCCTCAACGTCTTCGTGGATAGTTATCGCAAGATGACCCAGATACAAAAGCCCGCCCCAGTGGAGCTCAATCTCCTTGATTTCATCTCAGGCCTCTCTTGTATGTATCCCTCCCTCCAATGGCATATCGACATCCCCGAATCTCTTACAATAACCATCGACCCCAACCTCCTTCGTCAGGCAATAATAAACATTGTGAAGAATGCCGCCGAGGCAGGAGCCAAGAACATCTCCGTACGCTGGCTCATCCACCGTCTATACATCAGCAACGACGGAGCCCCAATCGCCCCGGAGCATCACCGCGACCTCTTCGTTCCCTTCTATACCACCAAGAGCCACGGCTCCGGCATCGGTCTTCCCTTCTCCCGCCAGGTTCTGATGATGCAAGGTCGCGAACTTACACTTGCTCCCGTTCCCCAGCCTGGATATCATGTCTCCTTCGTCATCTCTGGGATGAACAATCAATAATCAAGGGGGGGATTCTTCATTAAGGATACACTTGCCCAAAATTGAGTGTTCAATATAGGGTTTGTCTTTTGACACTGTAGATAGGTCGGGTATGTAATAAATGTATATAGTTTCATAAGTATGGAAAATGTTTGTAACAGAAAAGTATTAATGTCTTAAAATGCTTGTAATGCCATTGTAATTTAGTCGCAGTACCTTTGCACCCGAAAATAATAACTATTTAATTTATAGGATGAAAACAGTAAAAAGAGTATTCGCCACAACGGTTGTGGCAATTGCAACGGCCTCTGCTGCATGGGCAATGGAGGCAACGGAAGAGACAAGTTTTGGTATTGTGAGCGGACAGGTGACTGATGCAGAAAACCACACCCTGCCTGGTGCTACTGTCCAGATTGAAAGCCTACATACAGGCGTTACAGCAGACATTAATGGATTTTACAAGTTGCCAAATCTCAAGCCTGGCACTTACACTATGAAGGTGTCATACGTGGGATATAATCCTATATATAAAAAGGTGACAATCACAAACAACAAAAAGTTGATTGTTGAGGATATCGTGATGAATGAAGGTGTGGAACTCGCCGAGGTGAACGTTAAGGGTGCATTCTCAGGACAGAGACGCGCACTGCAGATGCAGAAGGGTTCTATGGGTGTGACCAACGTGGTTAGTGCCGACCAGGTGGGCAAGTTCCCCGACTCAAATATTGGTGACGCGCTGAAGCGTATCAACGGTATCAACGTGCAGTATGACCAGGGCGAGGCTCGCTTCGGACAGGTGCGCGGAACAAGTGCCGACCTTACCTCAGTTACAGTAAACGGTAACCGTTTGCCTTCTGCCGAGGGTGATACACGTAATGTACAGCTCGACCTTATTCCTGCAGATATGGTGCAGACTATCGAGGTGTCAAAGGTTGTGACATCAGATATGGACGGTGATGCCATTGGTGGTGCAATCAACCTCGTTACAAAGAACACTCCGTTCCGTCGTGTACTCAATTTTACAGGTTCGACGGGATATACATGGATTTCTGGTAAACCGCAGTGGAACATTGGTGGAACATGGGGCGACCGCTTCTTCGACGACAAACTCGGTATCATGGCAAGTGCCTCTTATCAGTATGCTCCAGGCGGTTCGGACAATACCGAGTTTGAATATGTGGAGAAGAAGGGCGAAGTGCAGCTCAAAGAGGCTCAGGTGCGTCAGTATTATGTAACCCGTGAGCGCCAGAGCTATTCTCTCGCACTCGACTACCAGTTCAACCCATTGCACAAAATATCTTTCAAGGGTATATACAACCGTCGTAACGACTGGGAAAACCGCTATCGTATCAGCTACAAGAAACTCAACTCTGATGCAGGCGACCAGAGCGTGGTTATCCAGACAAAGGCTGGTTCTGACGACAATAAGAGTGCACGTCTTGAGAGACAGCAGACAATGGACTTCACTCTCGATGGTGAGCACAACTTCGGTAATCTCAAGGTGGACTGGGCTTCGAGCTACTCTCGTGCAACAGAGGACCGTCCCAATGAGCGCTATATTGGATTGAAACTAAAAGGCAGTGATGAACTCAACTTCGGCGATTCATTCAAGGATGTCGGTTTGGAGCAGCCTTACTCAACTCTCCCTATCCCTGCATTCAATGCTGCAAAGTGGAAGATTGACGAGTTCACCAATTCAGATCAGGCTATCAAGGAGAATGAGTTCAAGGAGCGTATCAACTTCACTCTCCCCATCTCAAAGGGTCTTTATGGCAACACACTTAAGTTTGGTTACAAATACACTGTCAAGAAGAAGGAGCGCAACACTGAATACTACGACTATTCTGACGCCGCTGACAAGTATATCCCAGATTGGACAGAAAATCTTGTGAGCGAAGTGCGTGACGGATTTATGCCAGGTAGCCAGTATCCTATCGGAACACAGTTTGTAAGCAAGGATTATATGGGAAAGATTAACTTCGACAAGGCTGATGGTGTTGAAGTATATGAGGAGGAAGCCGGCAACTTCAAAGCTACTGAGCAGATACATGCAGGCTATATCCGCTTTGACCAGAAACTGGGTAATCGCCTTGATGCCACACTCGGATTGAGAATCGAGAGCACCCGTCTCAAGACAAGCGGTGTGAACTATATCATGGATGAGGAAGAGAACGAGTCACTCAAACCAACTGGCGAGTATAAGAACGACTACACCAATCTCCTGCCAAGCCTCTTGCTGAAATACAAGACAAGCGAGGACGGAAGTATCAGAGCTTCTATCACAAAGACTCTCTCACGCCCCAAGTACTCAGCTCTCGTGGCTAACAAAAGTTTCAACCTCGCCGACCAGGAGGCTACTATCGGTGACCCGAACATCAAGCCCACCACATCTTGGAACCTCGACCTCTCTATCGACCACTACTTTAAGAGCATCGGTATGGTAAGTCTCGGTCTCTTCTATAAGGATGTCAAGAACGTCAACATCGAAACACTCGGATATTACACTGGTGCAGAACTCGGACTGACCGGTAATAATGACACCTTCGAGGTGACACAGAACATGAATGCATACGACGCTCGTGTATATGGAGTTGAGGCAGCTTACCAGCGTGACTTCGGTTTCATCACTCCAGCTCTCCGTTGCCTCGGTTTCTACGGCAACTACACCTACACTCACTCTACCACTCGCAACTACAATTCGCGTCTTGGTATTGAGGATGGTGACGATGTGAAGATGGCAGGATCTCCTGAGCATACAGCCAACGCATCTCTCTATTTTGAGAAGAACGGTGTCAACATCCGTCTGTCTTACAACTTCGCTTCATCATTCATCGACCAGATGAATACAGGAAGCCGTGAGCTCGACCGCTACTACGACAAGGTGAACTACCTTGACCTCAACGCTTCATACACATGGGGCAAGAATACCAAGTTCACAATCTTTGCCGAGGCAAACAACCTGCTCAACCAGCCCCTACGCTACTATCAGGGCAACAAGGACCGCACAATGCAGGTGGAATACTACGGTGTGAAGGTGAATGCCGGATTCAAGATCAATCTCTAAGTTATAAGTACATAACATTAGAAACCATAAATCTGCGATATAGTGTAAAAGAGCACTATATCGCAGATATCCCTTCATTCCCCTAACTGCGAGGTCAATATCAGCTTATGCCGTAAACAGTGAGCATGGCCTCGTTGCCGTTTATGATAAGTATATTGCCTTTTTTCGCCCAAATCTATATTTTTTGCCCCACATTTGGGCAAAATCGTTTGTTGTATCAGGATTATTGTGTATCTTTGCAGAAAAATTATCTAATAACAACAATCGATGTTATGAACAAACTGGTATGTGTGATATTTCTATTATTGACATTGAGTATAAATGCGAATGCCAAAGGAGATTGGTGGTTGGAGGCTGAAGACCCGGCTTCGACTGCTGACACCAAGGATGGCGTAACGACAATTATCGCCCCAAAAGGAGCAACTTGGTGGTATAAACATAAAATGAGCGGCAATACCGTCATCGAATACGAGGCAAGGATTGTTGCTGATCCTCGATTTACAACCGACAAAGGTGACCCGAGGGTGAGCGATCTCAACTGCTTCTGGATGGCAGACAAATGTGGTGGCTGTGGCGGTAAGTTTGCCAACAACTATGCCCTCAAACTCTATTACATGGGCTATGGCGGTAACTGGAATACCACTACAAGGTTCCGCAGATACAAGGGATATTGGCCTACCGAGGAGAAGGAGTGGCTGCGCCCTGTTATCCTTAGGGAATATACCGACAAGGCACATCTTATCAAAGCCGACCATTGGTATAGCATCAGACTTGAGGCTATCGATGGCAGGGTGAGGTATATCATCGACGGGGAATGTCTGGTAGATTATGTCGATCCCCAACCATTGACGAGCGGATATTTCGGATTCCGCACTACACTTGCCCATGCGGAGATACGCAATTTCAGATATACTTGTTCCAATCCCGACAACGACGGCGTAAGATTGGGATGGATAGGCAACAAAAGTCATGGCCCTATCACATTCGGAGTGCCTTATGCTGTAGGAGAGGCGGATAAGCAAACTACATTCTCGCTGACAACAAATGATGGTCGCCAAATAGATACAGACACATGGCGACTGGCTTCATGGGCCGACGGCAGTGCCAAGTGGCAGGCTTTTGCGGCAGTCATTCCCCAAGGTACTGATTATTGTGTGCTTAGGAAGACGGATAAAAAGAAAGTATCTAAGAAAAACCGGCAATCCAGCAAGGAAGAGAATGAGGAATGGGGCGAGATTCCACCATTTTATCTGACGCTCAACAACAAGGTGATGCCAGTGGAGAAGCACGAGACGGAACGCCAGGGCATGGTGAGCATGCTGCATAAATATTCAGGCAGGAACTTCGTAATGAGGGCTTATTCATACAAGGGCAGCAAGGAGGTGAAGATAGTACACACCCTCATCGTTGACAGTGTACTGAATGCCGAAGGACTCCGCGAACTGGGCGTCCACTTTAAAGTGCCGATGCATGGCGAAGCATATAAGCGTTATGTGGCGTTTGATGACCGCCGACCAATGTCAGTGCAACCACTGATAGCACGAAGGAAGATAGACATGCAGGCAATGGACTCGGTGACAAGGTCGATGCTCGACAATATTGCCAAGTGGGACGGATTCCGACTGAGCCAACTATCGCCTAACGGACATTCCATACGAAAGCGCACATATACCGATGCCCCATGGATTGGCACTATCGAGGGACAGAGAAGCGAGGGTGTGGTGACAGTGGGCGACAGTGTGGCATCCACCACATTCAGAATGAAGGACTTCTGGCAGAGCTATCCATCCACGATACAGGTAGATGGGGCTCGTGGCGATACGGCCATAGTAACACTTTCGCTTTATTCGCCCGAGGCTGAACCATACAATTTCGCTCATTATGACTCCATCCCCCACACCTTGGAGGCTGCATACGAGGATGTGCAGCCGGGAATGAGTACGGCTTGGGGCATAGCACGTACGAGTACAATATATATCAATCCTGAAACGCCAACTGACAGACAGTTACTTCCCGCACCGGAATATCTGCATCGCAAGAGGGCATTCGGTATATGGAGCCTTCCAACTACAGACACTCCACGCGACAGTGTGGTTGAGGATGCTATCCAGGAGATAATGTCATTTTATGACAGGGAGATAGATCGTAACGGATGGTATGGATTCTTTAACTATGGCGACGTGATGCATGGTTATGACGCATCGCGCGACGAGTGGAGATATGACGTGGGAGGATATGCGTGGGACAACACCGAACTAGCATCACCCGCAATGTTCTGGTATCAGTTTCTGCGCACTGCCGACCCAGTGGTGTGGCGCATGGCAGAGGCTATGACAAGACATTGTTCGGAGGTGGACACATATCATGAGGGACCTCATGCAGGACTGGGCAGCCGCCACAATGTGATACACTGGGGATGTGGTGCCAAGGAGTCGAGGATTAGTGAGGCCTGGTGGAACAGGTTTTATTATTATCTTACTGCCGACGAACGTTTGGGAGATATCATGCACGAGGTGGCTAATGCTGACACCTTATTATATAAACTTGACCCAATGCGACTCGCCCAGCCAAGACATCTCTATCCATGTTCCGCCCCGGCACGACTGCGCATAGGTCCCGACTGGATGGGGTATGCCAGCAACTGGCTTACAGAATGGGAGCGTACCGGCAATACGGCTTGTCGCGACAAATTGCTGAATGGTATGGCGTCAATCACTGCTTTGCCTTTCGGATTCACACAAGGACCTCTCGCCTTGGGATATGACCCGGCAACGGGAGTAATAACCACTGAGACGCCAGAGATGGAGATAACCAACCATCTCATGCCAATAATGGGAGGCTTTGAGCTCGTGAACGAACTGCAAGGGGCAATCGATAATCCTGCCTTCTTCTATATGTGGCTCAACTATTGTCGCGATTATAAGGAGAAGGCATGGCTGCTACGAAAGAGCAAGTTCCGCATACCTCGTCTGCAGGCTTATGCAGCATGGCATGGATATGAAAAACTTAGGCCAGCAGCATGGAAGAGTCTGCTCGACAATATGCCCCTTGCACCCAAACCGTCGCTATGGACTAACGATTGCGCAACATGGGTGCTTGACGCTATTTTCATGCAGGAAGTGATTAATAAATGAAGGTTGAAAATTGAAGATTGAACTCCAAAAATATAATTATAAATGACAATGAAGAAATGGATTTTTGCCCTTGTGACCTTAATGCCAGTGGCAGGCAATGCACAGGGAGTAGTGAATGATGCCACAACACCGTTGCATCTGTTGAAACCTGCATACCGCTATGATTATGGCGTACCTGGCAAGGAAGATGTTAAGGCAAGTATTGACCGTGTGTTGGAATATCTTGACAACACCACGCCTGCTGAACTCGACGAGACGGGAAAAGCGCTGAAACGTGGTGACTTTCGTCTTACGTCATATGAGTGGGGCGTGACTTATTCAGCCATGCTCAGGGCTACTCAGCTTACTGATGACCGGCGATATGCCGAATATGCCATGAAGCGGATGAACTTCCTTGCGCAACAGGCTCCACGGTTTATCAAGATGAAAGAAAAAGGGGAGACGATAGACCCATTGATGGAACAGGTGGTATCGCCAGATGCCCTCGATGATTGCGGTGCCATCTGCTGTGCCATGCTTAAGGCCAAGGCTGCAGATAAAAAGAGTATAAAAGACAAGCAACTATGGGATGAACAGATTGCACGCTACTATGACTTCATCGCCAACAAGGAACATAGATACAGCGACGGTCAGTTTGCGCGACTGCGCCCAGTGAAGAACACAGTGTGGCTCGACGATATGTTTATGGGTATTCCCGCCCTTGCCCTCAATGGCAATATGGATGAGGCCCTACGACAGTTCCGCCTCTTCCACGACAAGATGTGGGTAGCAGAGAAAGCTCTCTACCGACATGGGTGGACACCTACAGATAGCGACTATCACCCGTCGTTCTTCTGGGGGCGTGCCAACGGATGGGCTCTGCTCACTGCATGCGAACTGCTCGACATCAGCGAGGATGCCTATGTGATGAAATGTTTCAAGGAACATCTCAACGGACTACTCGCCTTGCAGTCGGCTGACGGGGCATGGCATCAGTTGCTCGACCGTAATGACTCATATCTCGAAACGTCGTGTACTGCCATCTATGCATATTGCCTTGCACATGCCATCAACAAGGGATGGATAGAACCTGAACCATACGTAGGACAGACGTTGCTTGCATGGCATTATGTGGCTGCCCATATCACTTCCAAAGGACAGGTGGAGGGCACTTGTGTGGGCACCGGACTTGCGTTCGATCCCGCATTCTATGCATATCGCCCGGTGAGCAACTATGCAGCTCATGGCTATGGACCCGTGATTTGGGCGGGAGCGGAGATATATCACCTTGTTGACAGTCTGTGTATTAAGACAAATGACAGTGCGGTGCATTACTATCCCGAAGACCCACATACCGACGAGCCGATATTCTATGTAAAGTAAAGTCCATAGTTTACACCGACATAACGGCAAGTCGCAACTGGCTATCTTGCAATTCTCCTTCCCCACACTAAAAGGAGAGCGAAACAGAGGCGTGTGATAATAAGAAGTAGGGCGGAGATGCCGGTGGCTGCGAATACGATAGTGTCTTCTAGCATGGAGTGGTTCATGATGAGATGATAGTTGACATCGTTTGCCTCTTCACGTGTCACAAGGCCTTTCTCCTCCAGTTCGACCATCACAGCCGAGCCGTAGCTTATGCCCAATACGTTACCTACGAGCCACATATAGGAGGCATGCCGCGGCAAACCAAAGAGTTTCATCAGCGGTGATAGAAGTCTGGATAATGGATCGAGCAGACGATAGGCCTCAAGCATACGTTGTACGACCATCAGCGAGTAGATGATAAGAACCACCATCAGCGACATCTTCACTTGTGATATCAGCCATGTTGTCATCACTTCCGTGAAACTGCTGTCAGCCTCGGCACCAAGATAGATATACTTTCCCTGCATATCTGGCAAGATGATGTTGAGACAGAAGGCGCAGATGAGAGCCATGACGATACGTATGGCGCCCATCTTCCAAAACGAAGACCCCGTCTTCTTGTTCACGGCACATTCCATAGGCAAGGCATGACAAAGGGCAATCATGAGAGCAAGTATAGAGGCCTGTTTCATTGTCAGTGGTATAGACATCATAGCGGCAATACCTGCGTATGTGCCAGCCGTGGCTCCCGAGATAAAAGCCACAGCTGATTCACCCGGCAGACCGAAGTGAACGAACAGCGGGTTAATCCATGTCGCTATCCATGTAAGTATTTCGAAATGTTGCATCAGTGTGACTGCTAATGATATGGGAATCATCAGTTTGAGCAGCCATTTGGTGCTTTTCCATGAGGCAGGCACTGCAAGCCTGAAACATTCAATAATCCTATTCATTGCATATAATAAAGTCTTTTGTCCTTGTCCATTTTCTCTATGGCATATCTGAGTGTGGTGCGGTGCATCTCGTGAGCATGCTCGTCGAGGTAGGCTTCAAGAGTGGGCAAGTCTCGCTTGCCCACCTCGCGCAGCATCCACCCCACAGCCTTGTGGATGAGGTCGTGGGGATGTGGGAGGAGAAGGGTTGCAAGCCTAAGGGTGTCGTCGTATTGGTCGGCACGGATGAGCATCCAGCATGTCACCATGGCGATGCGCTGTTCCCATAGGTTGGAGCTTGCCGCAAGGCGATAGAGCACTTGTCGGTCGGGCATGTTGCCGTCGGCTTGTGGATAAAGCAGCCATTTGCCGAGAATTTTCGGGCACGACATATCCACAAGATCCCAGTTGTTGGCCCTTCGGGCATGACGCAGATAGAATTGAGCTATCTCTTCGCGTCGTTCGGCATTTGCCGTAGGCACTTGTAGCGCCTTTGGCAGGGCAGCTTTCATCTCCTCAACAAGCAGCAGAAATCCGCATAATCGCACCTCGTGCCATTCGGATTTAAGCAGAATGTCAATCTCGGAGAGCGGAACCCTCAATTTCGCTTCCTTAACAACGATACGAGTGTCGGGTACCTTAATACCGATAAACCTGTCGCCTTCGCCGTATTCACCCTTCCCGGTCTTAAAGAAGCGCATGAGGTTTTCCCTCTGCCATTCATCTCCCATGGAGAGAAGTGTGGATATAATATCATTAGCCGTTACAATCATATATAATATATTACTTTTAAAATAGGATTGCAAAAGTACTAATAATTTCTGAAAGATGCAAATATAAACTATTCAAAAATACCGATGGACTATTTAATATTTCGTGATATTAAGTATAGTTAATGATAAATTAGTTAATTTTAGCTAAATTTTAATAGATTATAGATGGAAAATCTAAAATTATGATTATCTTTGCATACGGAAATAAATTTTAGGACTAATTACACTTTATGTGGAATAAAACCAATAAGAGAAAAGGAAATGCCTCGACGGCGCTCGAGGATAGTATTAATGGAATTTTTTTTATGAGAATTGAAATTTTGAAAAGATCAGCAGTGATGTTGTATCTGACAGTGGTTTTCTCGGTGTTTACCATTGCACAAAACACCACATCAACTCTAACAGGAACGACATCCGACAGTGACGATATACTGCCGGGAGCCGTAGTCAAACTAACTGAAGTGGAATCGGGAATTACCTATTCCGCTATCTCAAACCAGAAAGGACAGTTTCGTATTACCGGACTGACACCTGGTGGACCCTATCGCTTGGAAGTGAGCTATGTAGGTCACAAGAAGAGCGTTATCGACATCAAGCGCATCAGCCTTGGTGAAGTATATTCGTGCAACGTTGAGTTGACAACGGGTAACGAGTTGCAGGAAGTGATTGTGAAAGGTCAGGCAGCCGCATTACGCAAGACCGGTTCGTCGGAGAGTATCTCGGCAGAAGATATCGACAACAAGGCCACTGTGGATCGTACGCTGCAGGACATTCTTGCTATGTCACCTTATTATATAGGTAGCGGTTCGTTCGGCGGACGTGACGGCGGAATGAACAACTATAGTATTGATGGTGCTAACTTCAACGCCAATATGGGACTCGACCGCGAGAAGATGCCCGGAGCGGGTACTCCCTTCGCTCTTGAGGCACTTGAAGACATCTAGATTGTTAACTCAGCCTTCGATGTGAAGAACAGCAACTTTATGGGTGCCACCATCAATGCCGTCACCAAAAAGGGTACGAACACATTTCGTGGTTCGGCCTACCATTTCTATAAGGACGAGAGCTTGAGAGGCAATAGGGTGGATGGCGAGGAATTGACTTCTCCACGTGGAGACATCAAGCGCACCATATACGGTTTGACACTCGGAGGTCCGATAATCAAGGACAAACTCTTCTTCTTCGTAAGTGCAGAACTTGAGAACACCCCGCTTCAGCTCCACCAGTGGCAGGCATCCAAGGACGGAGTGGAAGACGGCAAGAACCTCATATCACGAGTGACAGAGTCGGACATGAAGCAGTTTGCTTCCGACCTCCAGTCGATGTACGGATGGAATCCTGGATCATATAACGATTTCACTGGTGACAACAAGTTCTTCCGACTGATGAGCCGTATCGACTGGAATATATCAAAATACCATAAGTTGACATTGCGCTATAACCAGACCAACGGTAAGAAGGATAATAGCTATTCGAGTCCCGGAATGGGTATGGGCGACGGACGAGTGAGCATCTATTCTATGGTGTTCGACGGCAGCAACTGGAAGAAGGTGGATAACGTGTATTCGCTCACTGGTGAGCTCAACAGCCGTTTCGGCAATAACATCACCAACACACTGCGCGCATCGTTCACATTCAACGATGCCAACAACCGCGAGTGTGATGCCGCCTTCCCATGTATTGAAATCATGAAGCCATACGATGGCGATGGTAAGAATCATGCCTATATGTCGGCAGGTTACGACCCGCACGCATGGCTCAACGGAATCAATGAGAAGAGTTGGAATGTAGTGGATAATATGAATATCTCACTAGGCAACCACTTCCTCACTGTGGGAGCGGGATTTGAATCCACCAAAGCAAGCAATTGTTATATGAAATATGGAGCAGGCTATTATCGCTATGCTTCCTACGATGACTTCCTGCAGAAGAAAGCTCCTGTGGCATTTGCCATGTGCTGGTCGTTGACAGGCAAGGAGCGTGCTCTGTCGGATGTTACTTACAACCGACTGTCGGCATATCTTCAGGACGAATGGCAGTTGAGCGACCGTCTGCGTCTCTTGCTCGGAGTGCGTATGGATATGCCAATGTACACTAATCACCGATATGAGAACCCGTCAGTTGCCGATCTCGACTTCAATGGCAAACGACTCAATACTGGTGAATGGCCTGGCAATGTGATGCTCTTCTCGCCGCGAGTGGGATTCAACTACGACGTGACAAAGGACGGATCACTGAAATTCCGTGGAGGTACGGGTATCTTCACAGGTCGCTTCCCTCTTATCTTCTTCAGTAAGATGCAGGAAGGATCCGGTATGCTTCAGACATCGGTGCAGATAACAAATGCAGCAAATCCTCTGTTGCAGTATCTTGCAGGTGGAGTGCGCACACCGCAGCAGGTGCTCAGCGAGGTAGTGCCCAACTTGCCCGACGACCAGAAGAAGCTCTTCCCGACACAACCGGGAGCAGTGAGCAACCTCATCACCGTGGACAAGAACTTCAAGATGCCACAGGTGTGGAAGACAACCCTCGCTCTCGACTGGAAGGCTCCATTGGGATTTGACAACCTCTTCACCATTGAAGGAACATACTCAAAAGACATCAATGCCATCACAGCCTATGATGCCAATATTGATATGGACAAAGCCACGGCACAGAGATTCGCAGGTCCCGACAACCGCTACTTCTATCCTGGCAACGTGGAGAAGAGAATACATGGCGACAACGGATATGCCTACGAGATGACGAATACCAACAAGGGTTATTCTGCCAATATCATGGCACAGGTGAAGATGACACCAGTGAAGAATCTCGACCTTATGGCTGCCTACACATGGACCGCCTCGAAGACTATGAACAGTCTGCAGAGTAACCAAGTGGAGAATGCCATGACCAACCTTCCCACTGTGAACGGTATCAATATCCAGGAGACTCAGAACGCCAGATATATCTATACTCCATATCGCATCATCGCCTCGGCAGCATATAAAGTGAGCTATGCCAACGACCTGATGTCAACCCGTATCTCGGTGTTCTACTCAGGACAGAAAAACGGTTCGTATAGTGTGACATACAATGGCGACCTTAATAACGACGGTATGTCAAACGACCTCATCTACATCCCCAAGTCGAAGGACGAGATGAACTTCATGGAATACACCTCCAACAAAGTCACCTTCACTGTGGATGAACAGAAGGAAGCATTCTGGAACTTTATCAACCAGGATCCATATCTGAGCAAGCACAAGGGTGAATATGCACAGGCATTCGGAGCATTCAACCCATGGTATAACCGTTTCGATGTGAGATTCACTCAGGAGATGAAGGTGAAGGTGGGCAAGCAGGTAAACCGCATACAGCTCAACTTCGACATACTCAACTTCGGCAATTTCATCAGTAGTAAGTGGGGATTGCAGAAGAGTGCCCCCAGTGCGGCCATGAAACCACTTGTGGTGGATGCCAAGAACCGTGTGGATGCCAACAACCAGCCCATCTATAAACTTGCGAGCTACAAGGATTCGGAGGGTGTGACGAAGCTCGTTGACCATTCTTTCGATGTTGTAATGAATACCAACAACTGCTGGAGAATGCAGATTGGGGTGAAGTACATTTTTAATTAGGAATTAGGGATTTGGAATTAGGAATGAAGAAATGATTCGTTTGACTCGAAAACTCATATATCTTATAGCGATAGCCGTGGCCGTAGTGGCCATGGCTTTCGGCGTTTATGCTTGTCAATACGACAACACCAAGAAAATAGTGGTGATATTCTCACAACATAGTGGAATGCATTGTTATGGGGATTTCAGGAAGTCACTCGAAAAGGCATTGAAGAGAAAACACATCAATGCCCATCTTTCCTACTTCTATCTCGACTGCGAGAAATGGAGTCATAACGAGGAGGTGGATGAGGCTCGACGCATATTAAATGAGGCTGGCCAGCAAGGATTCCCCGATATGGTGATGACTATCGGTGACGAGGTGACCTACTCGGTGATGACTACCCGGGACTCCATGATACGCACTGTGCCAGTGGTTTTTGGAGCTGTGGCATTTCCCAACGAGGGTATGCTAAGGAAAAATCCCAATCTTGTGGGATACAAGGACAGTACGAATATTGTAGAAAACATTTATCTCGCAGGACGCTTGTGTGGCATTCATGCCGTTAACACTCTGCTATCCTCTCATTATCTCGATAAGATGTGCAAGAAGAGGATAAAGGAGCAGATAGCCGGAAGGAAAGACATCGTGGATAATATCGGATGGGAGCGTACGCTTTTCGAGATATTCAACCTTCCGCCTGAGATATACTCCATCACTCCCTTCTCGCTTTACAACCTGCAGCAGAACACCCACATGGACTCCAAGCAGGACTCGCTTGGCAACGAGAACCTTATGCTCGCCATGAGCCGATTCTCCAAGATGACTTATGTGCAGATGAAATACGACCAAGAGTCGCAGATGATGGTGAATATGAGCAGCACCAAACCCATGCTCACCGCCACATGGCTTGACTTCGGAGCACAGGGCAGTAGGTTTATCGGCGGATATTTTGCCGGTGCCGAGACCATCGCCAATGACGTGGCGGAAGTGGCGGCACAGATATTCAACGGCACTAAAACCACCGACATACCAGTGAGAATACACAAGCAGGACTATTGGATGGACTGGCAGGTGGCAAAGAAGCATGGATATACCAAGGACAACCTTCCCAATGACTTCAAGATAATCAACATGCCGTGGAAGGATAAGCATCCGGGCTTGTATATATTTATCAACTATGGTTTGAGGGTTATTGCCATCATCGTAATTGTCATACTGTTGAGAATAGTATATAAGGAAAGAAGACAGAAGCGCATGGCCCTCAAACAGGTGGAGCGTGAGAATACGCTTTACAATATGGCTGTAGAAAACAGTCACACTTTCGCATGGGAGCGATACGGCGAGTCCATCTATCTGAGCGACACCTTCTGGCGTCACTATGGACATGAGCCTCATGTATGCGACGTAGATGAATTCGTGGAAATGATACATCCCGATTATCGCCAGGTATATCTATCGGGTGTGGAGCTGGTTAACCGTGGTGACTCATATTCGGGCGAGGTGAAGGCCGACTTCTATCGCAATGGAGAGTGGCATTGGTATCAGATAAGAGGCAAGGGCGTCTTTAACGGCAATGGAAAATATATCCGCTCTTACGGTATGTTGCTCAAGGTGGATGACTACAAGCTCAAGGAATATCAGCTCGTAGAGGCACGCCGACTTGCCGAGGAGGCAACACTTAAGGAGTCGTTCCTTGCCAACATGAGTCACGAGATACGCACTCCGCTAAATGCCATTGTGGGATTCTCGCAGCTCCTGGCAATGCCGGGAGAAGAGTATTCTGCCGAGGAAAAGGCAATGTTCATAGATGCCATTCTGACCAACAACGACTTGCTGCTGAAGCTCGTCAACGACATTGTTGACCTGTCGTGTGTGGAGTCGGGAGAGATGAAGTTCGTCATCAAGACACACAGTGCGAGTGCCATCGTCACTAATGCTTATAATAAATATAAAGACACCGTGCCCGATAATATTGACTTCCGCTTGGCAATGCCCGACGACGGAGGTGACGAGAGTGTGGATGTGGATGAGAATCGCCTCGACATTATCTTCAATAACCTACTCACCAATGCAGTGAAATACACTAAGGAAGGTTCAATCACCATAGGATGGCAGAGGGCAACGGGAAGATATGATGTTGAGATATATGTAGAAGACACTGGTTGCGGACTGGCTGACGATGATGCCAAGATGGTGTTCAACCGATTCTACAAAAAGGACAAGTTCCAGCAAGGCACAGGTCTTGGACTATCCATCTGCAAGGCTGTAGCCATACGTCTTGATGGCGACATCATGGTGAAGTCAAAGCTTGGAGAGGGTACAAGATTTTCGGTTTTCTTGAATTAGGAGTTATAAACACAGAGATACAGAGTCACAGAGTATAAAAATAAAGTCTCTGTAACTTCGGTAAAACTTAATAATATAAACTCAGTGTCTCCGTGTCTCTGTGTTCATATATATTTATAATAAGTTATGAAGAAGTCGTATTTAGGTTGGATATTCGTTGCGGTGGTTGTGGCAATCACAGCTATATGCGGCATTGTCATAACCGAAGTGATATGTCCTGGTATGTTCGTCTCTGACAGTGAGGAAGAAAACGACAAACCGCATATTCTTGTGATGTTCTCCGAAGCCAAGTCGGCATATCAATTTGCCGACTGCGAAGGTTTGATTGCCAAGGCCTTGAAGGATAAGGGGGTGGATGCTGACATCACCTTTGATTATCTCAACTGCACACATTGGGAGGCAGACCGCGAGATAGTGGAGGCAAGGAAGATAGTGGAGAGGGCTAATGCCCACAAACATCTTGACATGATTCTGCTCTTTGGCGACCAGGCCACATATTCCACTCTTTCTATTGACACCCCGATGATGCACACAGTTCCGGTGGTGTTCGGTGGAGTGCAATTCCCTAATTGGGACCAGTTGTCATGCCACGATAATGTAACGGGAGTGAGCGACCCTATTGACATAGTGAAGAATATCGAGGCTGCATATAAACTGACAGGCAAAAGGCAAACCTTCGTGATGCTCAACAAGGCATTCCTCGATCGCAAAGTGAGGGCGGAGATAGACAACCAACTGCAGAAGGCACAGTTTGTAATCAACAATCTCAACTGGGAGCATAGCGTGACGGAGCTGCTCACCGAGCACAACGACAAATACTCCATGACAGTGCTCTCGCTCAGATATCTTTATCTCAACAGTAAGATTACCGAACCTCTTGACCCCAACGACGGAGATAACTTCCGCCGGGTGACAAGGATGTTTAAGGACTTGATATATATACAGTCGAAATATGACCCAACACCGGTGCAGATTATCAAATCCACCAACAATTGGCCTATGCTTACGGCAACGGCGATGGGATTCTGCGACCGGGGCACGCCATTTATTGGCGGATACTTCGCCTCGATAGAGACAATTACCGCTGATATGGCTAATTGTGCAGCAAGGATATTCGCAGGAGCAAAGCCCAAGAACATCAAGATACGCCCATCAAAGAAGGATTACTATCTCGACTGGCAGGTGGCTAAGAATTATAAGTTCTCGACCGACAATTTGCCAACAGAATATCATGTCATGAGAATGCCGTGGATAGAGAAGTATCCATTGCTCTACACATTATTGATGTATTCGGGCTCGATAGTGATGATTGTCATTATCATCATCCTGTTACGTCTTTTCATTCGTGAGAGAAAGCAGAAGGCAAAGGTGATGGCACAGTTGGAGAGGGAGAACTCGCTATATGCCATGGCAGTGCAGGACAGTCGTACATTCGCATGGGAGAGGGTTGGGACGAAGATGTATATCACAGATGCCTTCTGGCAGTATTATGGACACGAGCCCAGAATCCTCACTCCAGGCGACTTTATGGCAATGCTCCATCCCGACAGTAAGGACTTTTATATTTATGGTATGAATATTGTTTATGGGGGTGAGGCCTTTGCAGGTGAGGTACAAGCCGACTTCTATGGTAATGGAGAGTGGCACTGGTATCAAATACGCGCCAAGGGTATTTGCGATGAGCAAGGCAAGTTTGTAAAATCGTATGGTATGCTTATGAATATTGACGATTTCAAGCATAGGGAAAAGGAGATGGAAGAAGCCCGCAAACTTGCTGAGGAGGCTACACTCAAGGAGTCGTTCCTCGCCAACATGAGTCATGAGATACGCACTCCGCTCAATGCCATCGTAGGATTTTCCGACTTGCTTGCCATGCCAGGAGATGACTATACCGAGGAGGATAAGAAACTGTTTATCGACACGATACATACCAACAATGAACTCCTCCTTAAACTCATCAACGATATCCTCGACGTGTCGAGAATAGAGTCGGGACAGATGGACTTCGTCATCAAACCGTGGTCGGTGAAGGACATTATGGAGCGTGTTTTCCATACGTTTGAGGTGCAGATGCCCAATCATTTGGTATTCAATTTTGTACATCCGGCAGAAGATGCCATAATAGAGGTGGATGAGAGCCGACTGAGACAGGTGATTGGCAACTTCCTCACCAATGCCGGAAAGTTTACCCCCGAAGGTTCTGTCACATTGGGATGGGAGAAGGACATACAAACGGGTAAGGTGGAATTGTATGTGCAGGACACGGGTATCGGACTTTCAGAGGAAGACCGCAAGATGGTGTTCAGCCGTTTTTATAAGAAAGACGAGTTTAAACAAGGCACTGGTCTGGGCCTCAGTATATGCAAGGCCATAGTCGTTCGTCTTGGCGGCAGCATCAAGGTGACATCGGAGCTTGGCAAGGGTAGCCGATTCTCAGTGTTTCTTAAGTTTAGCTAAATCTGTATGAAGAAAAAGAAGATAATTATATGGTCATTGGGTATCGTGGTAGTGGTGGCTGCCATTGCCGTGGGAATATGGTATTCCACGCCAAAAGTGGCTGACAAGCATATACTTGTGATGTTCTCTGAGGCTGAAAAGCGTTATGACTTTGTTGATTATCCTGGTATCATACTTGAGCATCTGAGGAAACAAGGCATAAATGCCGATGTAACCTTCAGGTATATCGACTGCGAACATTGGAATCCAGAGGAGGAGATTGTGCAGGCAGGAAAGATAGTGAAAGAGGAGGACGCACGACGGAAGTTGGACATCATCGTCACCATTGGTGACCAAGGCACTTATTCCACACTCTGCAACGACATACCACAGGTGAACGAACTGCCGTTTGTATTTGCGGCAGTGCAATATCCCAATGCCAACCAGATAATAACCCATAAGAATGTTACAGGAGTGTCGGATACTCCCGATGTGGCGAGGAATATCCGTCTCGCTTACGATTTGACTGGAGTTAAGCAGACATTCACCATTATGGACGATACATTTCTAGACCGCAAAACCCGCAGTGCCATCAACGACCAACTCGTATCTTCTCCCGACATCATCAACAACCTCGACTGGCATGAGAGTATCTACGACCTTATCACTACGTATAAAGACAGATACTCAATCACTCCCCTATCATTGCGCAATATCGCGATAAACACCAAGACAACTGAACCTATGAATGAAAAATTAGGGCAGAATCTTGTGGTGTTGTTGAGAAAATATATGCAGCTCACCTATTTGCAGATGAAGTATGATATAGCATCGATGCATATGATTCGCTTTGGAAATGCCTATCCTATGATTACCGCAACATACATGGGATTCGGAAAGGGAGCATTCAACACCATCGGCGGTTATTTCTCATCTGCAGATGACATAGCCGAGGGATTGGCTTTATGTATAAGACGCATCATTGATGGAGAGGCCCCTGAACATATAGAAATCATACCAACAAGGAAACATTATTATGTTGACTGGAATGTGGCAAAGCACTTTGGACATGATGTCAAGAAACTGGAGGCAAAAGGCTTCAAACTGATAAATATCTCATGGAAAGAGCGACATGAGGTTCTTTTCTGGGTGCTGGTTGCTGTTCTGTCGCTGGCGATTATTGGAAGTATTGTGTTCTATATGAAGCTTTTGATGGATGCAAGAAGGCAGAAGAAGGAAGCCCAGTTGAGATTGAAACAGGAGAACGACCTCTATAACCTTGCCGTGCAGAACAGTAGTTCGTATGCATGGGAGCGCATGAGCAACAATAACATGTACTTTAGGGACAGATTCTGGATTGACCATGGAAAGGCTCCGCAGGTCATCTCCCTGCAGCAATATCTCGGTATGATGACTCCTGAGACAAGACCTCGTTATGAAGAACTCGTGGAGCATATCAATAAAGGAGAGCGTTGGACAACCGACATCGAGGCCGACTTCAGGGGCAATGGCACTTATCATTGGTATCAGGTGAGAGGAAAGGGTATCGTGGATAGTCATGGCAATTTCGATAAGTCGTATGGATTGATTATGAATATCGACAACTTCAAGGAACGTGAGCAAGAACTGCAGGAAGCGCGAAAACTTGCTGAGGAGGCAACGCTCAAGGAGTCGTTCCTTGCAAATATGAGTCATGAGATACGTACTCCGCTCAATGCTATCGTGGGATTCTCCGACTTGCTCGCCATGCCAGGAAATGACTATACCGAGGATGACAAGAAACTGTTTATCGACACCATACATACCAACAATGAGTTGCTGCTTAAGTTGGTGAATGATATTCTTGACGTATCGAGAATAGAGTCGGGACATATGGAATTTGTCATCAAACCGTATTCTGTCAAGGAGATGATGGACAAAGTATATCAGACTTTCCTTGTACAGATACCTCGCCATTTGGAATTCCGATATGCAAGCGATTATGATGTGATGGTGAATGTGGATGAGGGACGATTGCGTCAGGTGATTACCAATTTCATCACCAATGCCGCGAAGTTTACTCCCAAAGGCGGCATCATTATGGGATGGGAAGTGAATGATGATACAAATAAGGTGGAATTGTACGTGGAGGACACAGGTATAGGTCTTTCTGAGGAGGACAGGAAGATGGTGTTCAGTCGTTTCTTCAAGAAGGACGAGTTTAAGCAGGGCACAGGTCTTGGACTCAGTATCTGTAAGCTCATCGTCAGTCGTCTTGGCGGCAGCATAAAGGTGAAGTCACAACTCGGAAAGGGCAGTAGATTCTCTGTCTTCTTATCAATACAACAAGACTAATCCCGCCAAGGCGGCATAGATGGTCATGCGGATGGGATTGATCTTTAGGAAATAAGTACCGTAGAAGGTGGCGGCGAAGAGACCGCAGCTGATGAAGAACTGCCAGGGATTGACTGAGGGCAAACTGAAATTCTCGGGAGTCATTAGCAGGAGTGTAGCTGCACCCAAAAGGCCGACGACAGCGGGACGCAAGCCATTGAAGACTGATTGCACGGCATGGGTCTTCATATACTTGAGGAACATCTTGCTGATAAGAATCATTAGTATGAATGAGGGCAGAACAAGGGCAAAGGTGGCAGTGAAACTGCCAAGCATCGACATAGCATAGCCGTAGCCCACATTGTGTACGGCGGTATAACCGCAATAAGTGGCGGAGTTGATGCCTATAGGTCCTGGGGTCATCTGACTTATCGCCACGATATTCGTAAACTGCTCGGTGGTGAGCCAATGATGATTATGCACCACCTCAGTCTGAATCAATGACAACATACCGTAGCCTCCTCCAAATCCGAAAAGGCCTATTTGAAAAAATGTTATGAACAAATATATGAATATCATAAATAGCGCAGTCCCTTTAAATTTTTCAATCTTTAAATTTTTCAATCTTTCAATCTTCCCCAAGCGTATCCTATCGCTCCTGCCAGTATTATTATAATAATAGGTGAAACGCCCAATGCCCATATTGCCAAGGCAGATGCTATGGGAATCCAACAGTTGGACCATGTTACCTTTGCCGTCTTTGCCATTTTTAGGGTAGGCACAGCAATGAGTGCCACTACAGCAGGACGGATGCCGCGGAACATGGCAGCAACAACGGGGTTGTCCTCAAATTGCCGGAAGAACATCGCTATGGCAAGGATGATGAGAAAGGAGGGTAGGGCAGTGCCAAGGGCTGTGAAGATGGCACCTTTCACCTTGCGCATCTTATAGCCTATGAACACGCTGAGGTTGATGGCAAACACTCCCGGACACGATTGTGCTATGGCTACCGTGTCAACAAACTCACTCTTGCTAATCCATTTCTGACGTTCTACTACCTCTGACTCTATAATAGGTATCATGGCGTATCCACCACCAAGGGTGAATACGCCAATCTTGAAGAATGTCTTGAAACTTGTCAAATAAAACTTGTCCAAAACAACTTTAATTTTTCAATTTTTCAATATTTCATTTTTTCAATTTCTCCTCAATCCACTTGCGTGCATTGACAAAAGCCTCGAGCCACGGTGTGCACTCGTCCTGACGGCGACTGCGTGGATACCATCCGTTCTGCCATGGGAAGATGGCACGCTCCAAGTGGGGCATCATGGCAAGATGACGACCGTCGGCACTGCAAATACCTGCAACGTTGTAGTCGGAACCATTGGGGTTGCCGGGATATTCGGCGTAGTTGTACTTTGCCACTACATTATAGTTGTCCTCGGGCTGAGGCAGATAGAAACGACCTTCGCCATGAGCTACCCATATACCCAGTTTGCAACCGCTGAGGGTGCGGAACATCACACTGTTGTTGCGTGGAATGTTGAGAGTAAGGAACTGGCTCTCGAATTTCTTCGAGTTGTTGTGGCAGAGGTGAGTCTGGTGCTTGTGGTCGGGATTGATGAGGTTGAGTTCTGCCATAAGTTGGCAACCGTTGCAGATACCCAATGACAGGGTGTCCTCACGTGCATAGAACTTGTCGAGTGCCTCCTTAGCCTTGGGGTTGTAGAGGAATGCTCCTGCCCATCCCTTGGCAGAACCAAGTACGTCGGAGTTGGAGAAACCACCGCAGAAGACAATCATATTGATGTCCTCAAGAGTCTCGCGTCCGCTGATGAGGTCGGTCATCATCACATCCTTCACGTCGAAGCCAGCAAGATAGAGTGAATATGCCATCTCGCGGTCACCATTTGTTCCCTTCTCACGGATGATGGCAGCACGTATGCCTGACATCTCCTTGCGGTCGGGAGTAACACCGAGTTGCTCGAATGTACCGTCGAAATCGGAGCGCATAATCATCTCAAGCGGCTGCTTCTTGTAGTTGGTGTAGCGCTTCTTTGCCATTCCATTGAAGCTCTGCTTCTGATCGAGTTTATATGATGTGCTATACCATACGTCGCGCAGGGCCTCGATGTCGAATGAGTGCTCCCACTCGTCGCACTTCACATTAAGTGTGCGCTTGTCAGGTGTGGGATAACCAATCTTTGCGTATGCTATGCCTTGCTCGTCGAGGTATGTGCGGAAGTCTTCATCGTAAGCTTCGGCAACCTCTACCACGATGCCAGGATTTTCGGCGAAGAGGGTCTTCACGATATCACCGTCACGACAGATGTTGTGGAGATTGATGTTCATACCGCCTTCGATGTTGGCGAATGTCATCTCAAGGAGTGTGGTGATGAGACCGCCAGCACTGATGTCATGTCCGCAGTATATCCAACGGCGGTTAATCATCTCGTTGACCGCGTTGAAGGCATCTGCGAAGTACTCCGGGTTCTTCACTGTGGGAACATCATCGCCCACCTTACCAAGACTCTGGGCAAATGCACTACCGCCAAGACGCTGCTCATCGAACGAGAAGTCGATATGATAGAATGAGGCACGCTTGTCGTTTACCATAACAGGACCAATGACCTTGCGTACGTCAGACACCTGACCGCCACTTGATACAATCACAGTGCCCGGAGCTATCACCTTCTGACCGTCGGGATATTGCTGGGTCATTGACAGGGAGTCCTTACCTGTAGGAACATTGATGTGGAGGGCGCAGCAGAAGTCGCTCAAAGCCTTCACTGCACTGTAAAGGCGGGCATCCTCACCTTCCTGTGAACGACAAGGCCACATCCAGTTGGCTGAGAGACTTACACTCTCAAGACCATTTACTAATGGTGCCCAGATGATATTTGTAAGAGATTCGGCTACCGACAATACTGAACCAGCCTCGGGTGAGGCCAGTCCTGCCTGAGGTGCATGACCAAGGGCTGTGGCAATACCCTGCTTGCCGCGATAGTCAAGGGCTACTACACCACAGTCGCTCAATGGCAACTGGAGGCGACCTTGGCATTGCTGGCGGGCAATCTTACCGGTTACGGAGCGGTCAACCTTATTTGTCAACCAATCCTTACAAGCTACCGCTTCTAATTGAAGAACTCGGTTGAGATATTCATCTATCTTGCTCTTGTCGTATTCCACATCCTTATAATGACGCTCAACGGTAGAGTCAACCATCACGGTCTTAGGTGAATGACCGAACATCTGTGCAACGTCGAGGTCGAATGGACGCACACCGTCTGCCTGCTCGAATGAGAAGTGGGCATCGCCGGTGGTTTCTCCTACTACATATAACGGAGCACGCTCGCGCTCGGCAATCTTGCGCACATGGTCGATGTGCTTCTCGTCGATAAGAAGTCCCATTCGCTCCTGACTCTCATTTGCGATAATCTCCTTGGCAGACAATGTCTTGTCGCCAATAGGCAATTTTGCCATGTCAATCTTACCACCACATTCCTCAACAAGTTCAGAAAGACAGTTGACATGTCCGGCAGAACCGTGGTCGTGGATGCTGACAACAGGATTGACATCCTCCTCACAGAGGGCTCTCACGAGGTTGTAGGCGCGCTTCTGCATCTCGGGGTTGGCACGCTGAACGGCATTCAATTCGATGCCATTGCTATAACGACCGGTATCAACAGATGATACAGAACCACCACCAAGACCGATGCGATAGTTGTCTCCACCCACTACTACTACCTTGTTGCCCTTCTGAGGCTCTTTCTTCAGACAGTCGCGCTTGGTGCCATAACCAACACCACCTGCGAGCATAATAACCTTATCGTATGCATAGCGTGTGTCGCCCTTCTCCTGATGTTCGAAGGTGAGTACAGAACCGCAGATGAGCGGTTGGCCAAACTTGTTACCGAAATCGCTGGCACCGTTGGATGCCTTGATAAGTATCTGCTCCGGTGTCTGATACAACCACTTGCGCACGGGTAGAATATCCTCCCAGTCGCGTCCGCCATCCAAGCGAGGATAAGAAGTCATATATACCGCAGTTCCGGCAATAGGCCACGAACCGACTCCACCGCCCATACGGTCGCGGATTTCACCACCAGTACCAGTAGCGGCACCATTGAATGGCTCCACGGTAGTTGGGAAGTTGTGGGTCTCTGCCTTCAGTGAGATGACACTCTCAATAGGCTTGGTGCGGAACCAGTCGCTCGTTGACTGGTCGGCAGGGGCAAACTGCTCAACCACAGGACCCTGTGCAAACGCTACATTGTCCTTATAGGCTGAAAGAATAAAATTGGGATTCTCTTCGGTAGTCTTCTTGATCATCTTGAACAATGAAGACTCCATCTCCTTGCCGTCGATGATGAATGTTCCACCAAAAATCTTGTGGCGGCAGTGCTCGGAGTTAATCTGTGCAAATCCGAATATCTCAGAGTCGGTAAGAGGACGACCCAGTTGCTTCTCTACATTGTGGAGATACTCGATTTCTTCGGGAGATAGGGCAAGTCCCTCTTCTTCGTTGTATTTCTCAAGGTCGTCAACACGCTTGATTGGTTCGGGATCGTGCTTCACTGTAAAGATAGTCTGATCGAGACCGTCATACATGCGCTGGAGCATAGGATCGTGGTCGGCATCTTTCGAATCAACAGGGAAATACTCCTCGATACGTAGTATGCCTGAAAGGCTCATGTTCTGCGTAATTTCCACAGCATTGGTACTCCAAGGAGTAATCATTTCGCGTCGGGGACCGACAAAATACCCATCAAGGCGTTCGCCTTCTTCAAGCTTTGCGTCGCCGTAAAGCCAACTTAGTTCCTTGATCTCGCTTTCATTGAGCTGATGGTCAACTCCTGTTGCTATCACGCTCTTGGATGAAGTTCTGAAAAATAGAATCATATCTTTTAGAAATTTTACGTTTTTACTATTTTGGCTACAAAGTTACATCATTTTTTCGATACTACGAAACAAAAGATGAATAATTTTTGAATTAGTATGTATTTTGAGCAAATATATCATTTAAATATGTTAAAATGAAACAAATTATCCTTTCAAATGATACAACTTCCTCATTTTTTATCTATATTTGCATCGACTTTAAAAAACTATATGCTTATGCTCAACTGTAATTTATCTATCATTCAGGGATGCCTTGACAACTATATGTTGAAAATAGGCAAAGTAGAAATCAACGAAATCGAGGCCAACAGTGCATTGGCTCGTGCTGGACTTATGGATGACGACCAAAGTCGTCCGGGAAGACCTTTGAGAGAATATTTAAGTTCTCTAAGAGACACCAACCTGCTGCCGCAGAATATCAAGCAGCTGCAGGGACTATGGAGAATCAGGCACTCGAAGACTGTAATGAAGGTGCTCCAGATTCTGCAATTCTAAAAACGGGCTTTTTGCCTGTTTAAAGGATTCCCTCTTCCACATTCACTCGCTTGTATGAGCGATGTAATGCGTAAGAGGGAATTTAGTGTTGATAATTTAACTTATTATATATTTATGAGAGTTCTCATACTGAATACAAGCGAAAAAACAGGGGGAGCCGCCGTGGCTGCCAACAGACTCATGGATGCCCTCAACAACAATGGGGTGAAAGCGAAAATGCTTGTCAGGGACAAGGAGACCGACCGGATAACGGTTGTTGGACTCAAGCAGTCTTTGATGAGGCAATGGGGCTTCTTGTGGGAAAGGTGGGTGGTGTTCTGGCATTTGCATTTATCCAAGAATCACCTTTTTGAGATTGATATTGCTAACTGTGGAACGGACATTACCAGAATGAGGGAATTCAAAGAGGCTGATATCATACATCTACATTGGATTAACCAAGGATTTCTTTCGCTCAAAACTATAAGGAAAATTCTTGATAGCGGGAAACCAGTGGTGTGGACTATGCATGACATCTGGCCGGCTACCGGTATCTGTCATTATACCCGGGGCTGCAAGCAGTTTAAAACGCGGTGTCATAATTGCCAATTGCTGCCAGGGAAAGGCGGAAAATCAGATTTGGCTTCAATGATTTGGGATGCAAAAAGACGTATGCTCAAAGACCGAAATATTCATTTCGTCACTTGCAGCCGTTGGTTGGAAGGAGAGGCTAAACAGAGTGCACTGCTCATAGGACAACAGGTGGTTAATATCCCTAATTCTATTGATACCCACGTTTTTATCCGATATGACAAAACGCAAGCCCGCATGGCTGCAAATCTTCCTTTAGACAAGAAAATTATTCTTTTCGTTTCGCAGAAGGTTACTGACGTTAGGAAGGGAATGGACTATTTTGTGGAGGCTCTGGGGAAATTTGTAGCTTCTTCTCCAGAAACTAGGGAGAATACTGTTGTGGCCATTTTGGGCGGCCATGCAGAGGATGTCGCGGAGCGTATCCCTCTCAAGGCCTTTCCTCTTGGATATGTTAGTGAAGAGAAACGTATTGTAAATATTTATAATGCTGCTGATGTCTTTGTTCTTCCGTCTCTTGAGGATAACCTTCCTAATACAATCATGGAGGCTATGGCATGTGGGGTGCCTTGTGTTGGTTTTAAAGTGGGGGGAATTCCCGAGATGATTGACCATATGCGTAATGGATATGTTGCGAAGTTCCGTGATTCAGATGATCTAGCCAAAGGAATGCAATGGGTGCTCACTGACTCTGATATGGGCAATCTCTCTGATAATTGCCTGAAAAAGGTGGTGGCAAGTTATTCACAACATAGCGTTGCCATAAAATACATAGAGGTGTATAATCAGGCATTGGCATTCAAACACTATAAGATATGATTACTTTTTCTATTGTTACTATAACATATAATGCAGAGAATGTGTTGGGAAAGACTGTTGACAGTGTTTTTTCCCAAACATATCCTCATGTAGAGCATGTCATTATTGATGGTGCTTCTACCGACGGAACTGTACAGATTGCGCAAGATTATATGCATCGTTCATATACAGCTGCTAACGGACATAAAATAAGAATTGTCTCGGAACCTGATAATGGACTTTATGATGCCATGAACAAGGGGCTGAAACAAGTTTCAGGGGATTATGTGCTTTTCTTGAATGCAGGAGATTTCTTTCCTAATGCCGATGTCCTGAATGCCATTTCCCACAATGCTCATTTGCAGTCTAGTGACAATTCCTGTTTGCCTGCTGTCTTATATGGAAATACTGATATTGTGGATAATGAGGGGAGATTTTTATGTCATCGACGCCTTCAACCACCTGAGAAACTGACATGGCGTTCTTTTAAAAATGGAATGTTAGTTTGTCATCAGGCATTTTATGCACGTGTGGATATAGCAAAGGAAATATTATATAATTGCAATTATCGTTATTCTGCAGATGTAGATTGGTGCATTAGGGTTATGAAGGAAGCGGGTAGGCGTAAACTATCGTTGCTGAATGTAAAAATGACTGTGGTTAATTATACTAAAGAAGGGCAGACTACAATACATCATCGTGATTCCTTGAAGGAACGATATTATGTGATGTGTGAGCATTATGGCAAACTTTCTACAATTTTTATGCATATTTGGTTTGTCGTTAGACAGTTTTTCAAGTAGATATAACAAGTGGGATTATATAGATCTTGTAAATCCTATGAGCGCACGTAATATATAATAATGTGTAATGCAATTTAGTGTCCTATTTACACGTCTTATTTCTAAATTTCTGTTAAATTTCTAAACTTTTTCCTCAAA